>Ga0075428_100000469_pt1 | contig 40588 bp, 34 predicted proteins | sample RhiMetdeltSRZDD2_FD_75291 | JGI IMG/M metagenome (GOLD analysis project Ga0075428, IMG submission 75291) | Populus rhizosphere microbial communities from Tennessee, USA - Rhizosphere MetaG P. deltoides SRZDD2 | ecosystem: Host-associated > Plants > Roots > Rhizosphere > Soil | place: USA... | reverse complement strand
CCGTCAAATTGTTCAGGTTCATATCGTAGCCGCTGACGACATCCGGTGTCTTGGTCCCTTGCACCACGTCAAGCGGCCAGTGCGAAACGAGATCATTGGTCAAGCTCTGCGCGAACGCATGCTGGGTCGCTGCCGCGAACAGGAGAGCAATTACGGTGAGTACAGACGAATTGCGGGCATGGAGAAGAGTTGTAATCTTCATAAACTTTCGGGCTTCAATTCGGAAAGTAGGATAAAGCTGCCTCGTTGAACAGAACTTTTTTTAACGAAGCGCCCGAAGTCAACGTGGAGGGGGCGAGCTCCGCGAGCCCATTAGTCTCTTTTCACTCTAACGGGCTCGCAAACTCGCCCCCCCAAATAGACTAAATAGACTTACTGCGGCTGCGGTGCCGGCACGGCCTGCTGCTGGCGGCGGCTGGCGTTTCCCGCCCATTTCCATTCCTCGCCAACTTTTTGCATGATCACGCGTTGCACTCGTTCTTCACCGGCGGCATGGACTTGCAGCACCACGCGATCAGACCCCAGTTCCTGGCGGTTCAGGATTTGAAAGCTCGCAACTTTGGCCATGTCGCGTTTGCCTTCCTCCGAGATTTGTTCGGGCGTTTTGCCTTCGAACGTTTTTTGCATGCGCGCGGCCTCCTCCGGTGTCATCGAGGCCAGAAAAGTCTGCATATCGCCCTGGCTCATGGCAAAAATTGCTGATTGGAACGTTGCTTCCGGCGTGGCGTATCCGGCGAAAGCCCACGATTCGCGCGGCACTGGGCCAGTCGCGGCGGGGGCATTGGATGACGCATCCGTCGCGGGCGTCGGCGGCGCAGTGCGCATCTGTTGATTGGCAGCCTGAAGCTGCTGCATCTGAGCGCGGAGCCGCTGCAATTCATTGGTGGCCTGCTTCAATTGCACCGCCTGGTTCCTCAAGCGCAGAAGCTCGCTGCGGTCCTCCTCCGATGGGGTTGGAGCATTCGCTTGCGCAGCTTTGCTGGTCAGATGATCTACCTGCGCCTGCATATCCGCGAGTTCCCGCTGGAGCGTTTCCAATCTCTGGTTTTGCGCCTTGAGTTTCGACACGCGCATGCTCTGCAAAACGATTCCGGCCGCCAGCCCGACTATCAGCACCGCCATCAATGCCTTCATAGAATTATCTCCGTCTATAAGCCTAGATCATTCTCTCGACAACGTAAACTGCGCACCTGAAGCACGTCCGTCCGATCGTTGGCAGGAATTTTGCGTACACGCTCGCCCTATGCACCACCGCCATTGCGTTTTGTTCGTTGAAGATGATGTCGAAGTTGTCGAAGTCTTTCGCGACGCCTTCAGCCGTCTTACCGAAATCTATGCTTTGCACGTCGTTAAGAGCGCCGGCGAAGCGATTTCCTACATCCGAGGGATCGGCAAATATGGCCATCGCACAGAGTATCCGTTGCCCACCGTCATGGTCACCGGCGTTGGCGAAGATCGGCTTAGGGCCGTGGAATGGCTGCGCGGCCAGCCCGAACTCGAGTGTGTCCGTGTGGTGGTGCTCGCCAATTCAGACGATGAAGAAACCATCGCGCGCGCTTACCAGGCCGGCGCTCATTCATGTCTCTTGAAGTCGGACGATTTTGAAGAACTGCGCGAGATTCTCCTCGTCGTGGGTCGCTATTGGATGGAATGCAACCACATGCCGGCTCTCTCCCGGCCGATTGGCCAGGATTAAAACCGCTCCAGGAAAGAACCCTTTTTCCAGTGAGTGGAAACTCAGTTGTCGCGCGCGACCGCGCAGACGATTAATTTTCGACGCCACTCGCAGAGTCAGCGAGAGCCTGCGCAGCCACTTCCAATAATTTGCGCGGTTCGTCATCTTTCCTGACGATCGCGTAAATGTTTTCCGCTTTCGCGCGCGCTTCCAGTTCCGGCGAGTGATCTCCTGTGTTGATGATGACGGGGAAAATCGGATCGGGCAGCATGCGTCGAAGCCAGCCTAAAAGCATAAACCCTTCGCGCATCGCCTCCAGAGGATCGGCATTGAGAGTGAGATCGAGGATCAGCAAGTCCGGTTTCTGCTCGTGGGCCGCCTGAATGGCCTCACTGGCGATGGCGCAAGTCACCACGTCGTAACCTTGTGCTTTGAGTTCGCGCCCGAGCAGGCTTCGCGTGACCCTTTCATCTTCCACTACTAAAACCCTGGGAATGCTCATGTGTTGGTGCGCCATCCCTCCATGGCGCTACAGTGTACATCGGCACGCGGGTTGCAGGCCTTGAATCAAAGCCCCATTAAAGTTACCGAGGAAGTCTCCCACCTCATTTTTTTGTGTGACGTGCCGCTTGAAATTGCAACCATAGGCGCAATGACCCGCAGCGAATATGTGCTTTTGGCTCTTGTCATAACCACCCTCGCGCAGGCGGCGGACGACGAGCCGCCCCGCGACTGGATTGACCCTGCAACAGGCCATCGCATCGTTCGCCTTTCGCGCGAAGGCGGCAGCGCCAGCCTTTACTTCCATCAAAACGCCTACACTGCCGAGGGAGACAAGATGATCATTGCGACGCCCAGCGGTCTTGCCGCGGTGAACTTGAAAACACGCGAACTCGATGTCGTGGTTCCGGGCTCGGAATACTCGGGCGGCGGCAGCAGTGGCGTTGAGGTGGGCCGCAAGAGCCGGCAGGTCTACTATTCGCGGCGGCAGGACACTCAAAGCGTCATCTACGCCACGCACATCGATACCAAAGCAACCCGGCAGATCGCAAAGCTGCCCTTTCGCGGCACCTTCGGCGGCGTCAACGCGGACGAAACGTTGCTGGTCGGCGCGTATAACGAGGGCGCAGGTGGCGGTGGCGGTCGACGGGGCCCTCGCTCGATGCGATTGTTTGCCGTCGATGCGAAAACTGGCCAGCCAACCACGTTTCATTCGAGCACCAACTGGCTCAATCACGTGCAATGCTCCCCCACGGATCCCACTCTCGTGCTCTTCTGCCATGAAGGTGAGTGGCACAACCTGGACCGCGTCTGGACCATTCGCGTCGGCTCGGACCAGCCGCGGCTGATGCATCGGCGGACCATGCCATATGAAATCGCGGGGCACGAATTCTTCAGCCGCGATGGCAAATGGGTCTGGTACGATCTGCAGACGCCGCGATCGAAAGAGTTCTGGCTCGCAGGAGTGCACGTCGAGACCGGCGAACGCATTCGCTATCCCATCGCTCGCCAGGAATGGTCGGTGCACTACACCGTCTCCTGGGATGGCAAGATCTTCGCCGGCGACGGCGGCGGCACAAACAGCGTCGCGAACCACACTGCCCTCCCCGAACGGCGCAGGCTTGATCCGCCCGCGAACGGCCAGTGGATTTACCTCTTTCGCCCAGAACCCGGCGAGCCCGAGAGGCTGAAAGTGGGCGAGGACTTCGTAAAAAACGGGAAGCTTGAAAGTGAAAGACTGGTTGACCTTTCGCGTCACGATTACCGCCTCGAGCCCAACGCCACCTTTACGCCGGACGCCAAATGGATTGTCTTCCGCTCGAACATGCACGGGGCACGGCACGTTTACGCGGTCGAAGTGGCCAAAGCGAAATGAACTCCTGCAGCCCGCCGCGCTCTCACCCGGCGCCAGGAGCTTGTAACCCCCCAACGTAGGGGGAGGGGCATTTCTGTGTTAGAGGGGACATTCCATCTTACAAAACGGCAAAGAACCGCCGCCACGGGTTGTAATCGCCCGGACTCCGTGAATACTGTGCCTTGAATGGCCACCGTTTCCACACAGCAGCAAAGGTCCGACGAACGGCTTTCGGTGCCCTGGAATATTGCCGAATGGATCGATCCACAGACCATTCGTGCATGGGTCGAGGAGGAAATTTCCACCCTCGATTGGCAGAACCCGGAGCTCGTCAAATTTCTGCGTGAAAATCCGAAGTTCCGCGCGCGCGTCCTTCTCACCATCCTCAGCTACGCGTATTGCACGGGCGTTTACGAGTCGGAGGAGGTGTCTGAGTTGTGCGGGACCGACGCGACCTTGCGCCAGATTTGGGGCGAGGATGTGCCGTCCACGCGCATGCTCGATCGCTTTCGCCGGGAAAACCGCGGCTTGTTGAAATGGGTCCTGGTGCAAATTCTCAAGCGAGCGCTGCGCGCCCGGTACAATTTGAACACGAGCATGCTCCCCGCCGGCCTCAGACAGCATCTGGTCGACCTGGCCACCGAACGCCTCGATCTGGCTCGCCACATGGACCGCGCCGGAGAGGGCGCCTAGAACTCCTTGCTCCCGGAGCGAAGCCGCGTACATTCCAGCAGGACCGAAGCTTTATCGCGCTGGCGGCATCGCTCCGGTCGATTCACAATGGCAACGTTGGAAAAACTGCTGGGGCGGCAAGAGAAGTTCCTCGAATTATTCGAGGCCAGCGCCGATCAGGCCTGCCAAAGCACGGCCGCTCTGGTGGAATTCTTGAGCAGGTCTGCCGAGCGACGTTCCCTCGACAGCTTCGTCGGCAGCCGCCGTCTGGACAAAGAAATTACCAACCGCATTGTTGAGGAACTCTGCGCGGGGTACATCACGACCCTGGATCGCGAGGACATCGAGTCCCTCACCAACTCGCTCTACAAAATACCCAAGACCGTGGAAAAAATCGCGGCACGCATCCTCCTGGCGCCGCATTACATGCAGGGCGTGGACGTGACCGCGCACGTTCAGAACCTGCACAATGCCACGCAAATCCTGCTGGCAATGATCCAGGACCTGCGCAAAGGCATGGATGCGCGCACTGTTCGCGAACACAACGGCAAATTGCAGGACATCGAAGGCGCAGCCGACGAAGCGGTGCTGGACATGCTGGGCAAACTCTACAACGGCAAGCAGGACCCCGTGCAGGCAATGTTCCTCAAAGATCTTTTCGAACTCCTCGAAAAAGTCACCGACCGCTGCCGCGACGCCGGCAACACCATCACCCACATCGTCCTCAAAAGCGCGTGAGGGAGGTTCCAGTCTGGCGGCCCTCAAATAAAAGGCTGGCGCATCAAGCGAAAACCGCCGACAAGATTTGCATGACAACACGCCTTTACATTCCCGTGTCGGTCGCCGCCTTGATCGCGATTTCACTCCCGTCGCTCGCACTCGCCGGCGTTGGTGTCAGTGCCAAACCGCTCCCGGGCGCCGAAGTGCTCTTTGACGGCACCCGCAAGACCTTGGATGAGAAGTGGACGTACTGGGAAGGGCCGGGTTTCAAATCATCGCTCCCGATCAAATGGAAGATTGTCGAAGACCCAGTGGAGGGAGGAACGGTGGTGATGACCGACGATCCTGCGGCCGCCGGGGGCAAGTACGGCGCAGCCGACATCGTCACAAAGAAAAAATACCGCGATTTTCGTCTGCACATTGAATTCCTGATAACGAAGGCCGGCGGCAACAGCGGGGTGTATCTGCAAAACCGCTACGAAATCCAGGTGCTGGACGGCGACAAGACAAAGCACGGCATGGGCGCTGTGATCAACGAAACCGAATCGCCTTACCACGCCTATAACGGTGTCGGAAAATGGAATGCCTACGACATTGTGTTCCGCGCCGCTCGCTTCAAGGACGCCAAGCGCGTGGAGAAGGCGATGCTGACGATGTATTTCAACGGCATCAAGGTCCACACCAACGTGCCGATCAGCCAGGTCTGGGGCGGCCCTCGCTCCGGTGTCGATGGCGGCAATGATAGCGGCAAAGGAATCACCGACACTCCGGAAGGTTTAAAGTTGCAGGCCGAAGGCCATGACGTGCGCTATCGCAATACATGGATCAAGGAACTCGACCTGAAGGAACCCGAGACCGATTTCAAGGAGTAGGGGAGTCGTTCGCCGCCGTGAGCAATCCAGTTCGTACTTTGCGGGCCGTCGGGCTCATGGAAGCGTGCTCTTTCCTCGTGTTGCTCGGCATCGCCATGCCATTGAAATATTTTGCAGGGCAACCCGGTGCAGTGAAGGTCGTTGGCTGGATTCACGGCGTGCTCTTCATTGTATTTTGTGGCGCCTTGTTGCGAACGACGCTCGTCGTGCGTTGGCCGCTTTCCCGCGCGGCACTCATTTTTGTTGCCGCGTTGCTGCCTTTCGGCCCCTTCGTCGTCGACCGGCGCATGAAGCAGTATAAGGATGAGTTTAACGCCAGAAGGTGACTCCTTTCTTGACAAACACCCTGCAAAAGACGCACACCAAGGGTGGGAGATGTATTCGCCGGACCCAAGGGCGGGTCCGGGGCTAAAGCAGGTATGAAACGAGGTTTTCTTGTTCTGACAGCGCTGGCTATCGGCGTTGGCACGGGTTCGCTGCTCATGTCCAGGCACCTTGCCACGCAGCACGCCCAACGACTGGCTGAGGAGCACGCCGCATGGCAAGCGGAACGCGCCGCCCTCGAACAGGCCATGGAAGACACAAGGGCATTGGCCAGAAACGTCAGTGCCGTTCCCTTGGCGGGAGCCCTGCAAGCCGCGCCGATTCCCGCGAAGTTGGCGCCTGCGGAAATCATCGCGAAACTCGTCGCCCTCAAAACTGCGCCCGTTGGTCAGCCGCGCACTTTGCGCGAAGCGGTTTACTGGCTCGAAGAGCTTGCTTTGTCGGGCAGGGAAGCTTTGCCGGCGATCCGCGCTTTTCTCGCGCGCAATGAAGATTTCGACCTCGCGCCGGCGCCGCAAAACCGGAGCGCGCGCAGCTTGAGTGATTCGGTCCTGCCGCTTTCGCTTCGATTCGGGTTGTTCGAAGTGGTGAAGCGAATCGGCGGCCGCGAAGCAGAGGCGTTGCTCGCCGACACGCTCAACGCGACGGGGCGCGGCGTTGAGTTGATTTGGCTCGCGCGGTCCTTGCAGGAAATGGCGCCGAACCAATACCGCGACGCGGCCGTTGCCGCTGCTCGCGAACTCCTCGCCCGCCCTGCGATGACGAATCCATCCAGTCCGCTCGATCGCGCGGACCGCGATTATCTTTTCGAAGTGCTCACCCTGTTTGGCGATACCAGCTACGCGCGTACCGCACAGGAACAAGTAGTGAACGCAAACGGAGAAGTGGACCGCAGCGCGCTCAGGTATCTCCAGCACTCGCTCGGCGCTCAAGCCGTTCCGCTGGTCGCCCAATGGTACAACGACCCGCGCATCAATGATCCCGCGCAGAAGGAACCCCTGGCTCGCCTCGCCCTCAGTTACGTGGGCGCCGACTCCCAGGCGAACGAGTTTTATCAAAAGGCAATCAATGACATGAGTCTGACCCGCAGCCATCGCAAAAACCTGATCGAAGACTTGAACGAAGATGGTTTTCCCGACAAACGCAACATCACCCCCAACGACCTGCCGCTGATCGAGAACCGCATTGCTCTCATCGAAGCGCTTCTCCCAAACGCCTCCGACGCGGTGAACATCGCCGCCTTCAAGGAAGCGCACAAAGACCTGGTAAATATGCGGGCACGCGTGGCGAACCCTCCCGCTCCGAAACCGTAGAATGCGCTTAGGCGGCGGCCCGCGTCCCGCCGGACCCAAGAGCTGCCTTGAAAGCGTCCAGAAGTTGCAGCGAGGTGAGCGTAGCTTTGTTTAGCACCTGCGTCGCTCCTGCCGCCATGGCCTGATCGACCATTCCCTGGACAAAGCCATTCGTGTAAACGACCACTGGGGTGTCGGCGAACCCGGGGTTTTCGCGGAGAATTCGAAGCACATCCCAACCGTTAGCGCCCGGCAAAAGCAGGTCGAGAAGAACGCCATCGGGCTTGGAAGCGGCAATCCGTTCCAGCCCCGTCGTCCCGTCGCCGGCGAACTCGACTTCGTAACCGGCGTTGCTCAGCCAGGTTCCGAACAGCTTCGCCGCCACGCGGTCGTCTTCGATCACCAGAATCTTCATGCCCTCAAGTGCCTTGGTCCTTCTTAGCACGAGATATGCCATGGATAACACGACAGACATATTTTGCGAGGTGACATTGGAGACACCCTCCTTATGCTGGGGCATTCCTAAGAGAGGACGTTGGTATGAACAAGAGGCTTCTTTCATTGCTGCTTGCCTGGGGTGTCACTCATCAACTTTTCGCTCAATCATTCACCACCAACATCGTTGACGGCTTCCCGACTAATGTCACGGGCGACTTCGTCCTGGGCGATACTGGCCCGTATAACTTTCTCCTCATCACCAATGCGGGGGCCATTACCAACTTCGCGCGGTCCTTTATCGGCAACACCGTCGAGGCGCACAACAACATGGCAATTGTCGCCGGCACCGGATCAGTATGGCACCTCGCCGAAGCCGCGTACGTGGGCTTGCGTTCCCCTTCGAACACGCTCGCTATTCTCGATGGCGCCGACGTCCGCGCCCTTCGACTGCTCGCCATGGGGACGTATGAAACGGCATCGAACAATTTTTTACATATTTCCGGCGCGGGCACCGAGCTCGGGGCTGAATGGCTCCACTTTGGCACCTACGGACCAGGGAATCAGTTGCTCATCGAAAACTCTGCCAACGTGCAGATCGGTGGCGTGATCTTCAACACGGAAGGCAATTCTGCCGGCGGCCGGCAGGCAGCGATCGTGCGTGGCGCGGGAACGCGCCTGTCCGTCACTAACATCCTGCAAATGGGCGCCAGTCCCGCGAACATGCTGTCGGTTCTCGATAGCGCCGCGCTTGTCAGCGGCAACGCAACTATCGGCACAGGGCGTTCTACGAATAATCTCGTCGTCGTTTCCGGGCCAGGGAGCGAATGGTGGACGGTGAGCGATTTAGTGATTGGATCGGGCTTAAGCGCGAGCAATTCCGTCGCGATTACGCAGAGTGCGAAGTCGCAAAGCCCGCGGCTTTTTGTTGGCCAGGCAGGAACTGACAATTCGTACTCGATCGAATCGGGTGGATTGTTAAACGCCGCACAAACCCTGGTGGGCGAACAGGCGAGCGCCACGCGTAACCGGTTGCTGGTCACGGGCCTCGGCAGCGCCATCTCGAATTCCTCGACGCTAACGGTCGGCCAGAGCGGCAGCCACAATTCCTTTGTTCTTTCCAACGGCGCCACGGCCTGGTCAGGGCGCCAGTCCGGCCTGGGCATGCAATTCACTTCGAGCAACAACCATGCAATAGCTACTGGCACCAACACACTGTGGCTGGCGAATGGACTCACAGTTGGCAGCGCCGGAGACTTCAACACGTTGAGCGTCGACGATGGAGCGAATGTCTTCGGGGCGAGTCTTCTCAGCGGCGGTCAGGGCGGAACCGACAACGTCACGCGTGTTCGTGGCCCCGGTTCGCTGCTCAGCCTCACCAACTCGCTGGATGTGAGCGGCGCCAATTCGCTGATTGTCACCAATCGAGCGCGCGTCGAGAGCGGCAGTGGCGTCATCGGAAGTTTCGGCTCGGGCGGCACGGCCCTCATCGACAACGCATCGTGGAGTAATGCCCACTCACTGACCATCGGCGCGCAAGCCAGCGATAACCTTTTGCGGGTCACCAACAACGGGCGCCTGTATTCATCGAACGCCGTTATCGGGGTCGGAGATTTCGCCGATCACAATCAGGTCGACGTGTCCGGCAAGGGATCTTCGTGGCGAGTCCTCAATGATCTAAACGTCGGGGCATGGGGCGATACCAACGAGCTCGCTGTTTTGAACGGCGCAAGTATCTCCGCGAACAGCCTGAATGTGGGTGGATACTTTGTGCCCGCTCCACCCGCGATGTTCCCCTCGGACGCAAACACGGCATTGATTCACGGCGCGAACACAGTCGTCAACATCGCAAGCAACATCACACTGGGATATAACGGCAGTCGGAATCATCTTGAAGTTCGCGCTGGGGCTGATCTGACCTCAAGGAGCGCCGAAGTGGCCACACGCAGCGCTTCAGCGGACAACGTGGTCCTGATCAGCGATCCCGGCACGAGTTGGCATAACACCAACGCATTCGTCCTGGGAATCAATGGCTATCGCAACCTCCTCATCGTGTCGAACCGGGCGAACCTAAGGACCGGGCCGACGGTTCTTGGCGCGACAGGCGTAACGCTCCGCGTAAGTGATTTTTGCAGCAATCAATTCGGCTTCAATCAAGCCGTGCTCGTGGGCACCGGGACGGTATGGCAAGTCGATGGGGAATTAACGCTTGGCCCGAACTCGGCCAGCAACGCAATCATAGTTAAGCAGGGAGCTCTTTTGCGCGGCGCGGATATCTCAATCGGTCAATACGGCGGCACCTGCTCCGCCGACATAGGCAATTTGCTTGGTGTCGAGGGCGCCACCCTGAACCTGCCGAGCATCTTCGTGGCGCCCCGCGGCCAGTTCCGAATGCTAAGCGGCCGTGCGGACATAGGCTCGCTTTGGGTCGAAGTGGGGCAGCCTGGCCGAGTACAGATCCTGGGTGGCACTTTGCGTCCCGGTTCGATGTACGCAAGCGCGCCGGCACAGATTGAAATCGGCGACGGTGTTCGCCGCGCGACGCTGGAATTGATTGGCGGCGCATATTTCTCGAGTGGCCGGATCATCGTCGCGTCGAACAGCGTTGTTGCCGGCCGTGGTTCGATCGACGCGACGAACGCGGGCACGTACGGGACTTTTGGCGCGATCGCGGCGATAACGAACGCGACGCTGCAAGGCTGTTCCGGGTTTGACGTTCGGATTTCCGCGTTGGGTCCCGGGACTGGACACTCGGTGCTTAACCTCGCGGCGGCGTTCGGCACTCCCGTTCTGAACGGTCGGCTTCGCGTGGCGCTTAACCCGTCGTTCCAACCGCAGGCATCGAACGAATTTCCAATCGTGATGTTCACCTCCGCCACCGGGAGTTTTTCTAACGCGCCGCATGAGTCGCGGTTGAAGACGGTGGATAACCTCGCATCGTTTCTCGTGCTCTACAGGGCCAACGCGGTCGTGTTGACGGACTATCGCAGCACTGATTTCGACGGCGACGCGATTGAAGACGCATGGGCCACAAACCTCTTCGGGCACTCGCCGCTGACTGCCGCAGAAAAATCGGCTGACGCCGACGGCGATGGCATGAGCAACTATAACGAATTCCGCGCCGGCACCGATCCGACCAATGCCGCAAGCGCGTTGCGAGTTGCAGCGTCGGTCGCGAACGGCACGGCGACGCTTCAATGGCCGTGCGTCGATGGAAAAACTTATCGCGTTTACTTTTCCAGTGACATGCGCACGTGGCGCGAAGTCGCCGAACCCACTTTGGCCTTTCCCGAAGCCGGCCTGTGCCAATGGACCGACGACGGTCGCGACGCCGGTTTCCTCGGCGCGCAGATGCGCTTCTATCGCGTCGCCGTGCAGTAGCGCGCATAGACGAGCTTCTAGGTTTGTTATTCATGGCTGGCAGCGAGTTCACGTAAGTAGCTGGAAAGAAGCTTCAGTAGAGGGCTTCAGCGGAAAATGAAACGTACACGTATTAATTCCGTCTACTTTCCCGTATGAACAAACTACTCCTCCCTGGTGCAGTTGCAGTTGCGTTGTTTGCGGCTTCGTCGCAGGCCCGCGCTGGGATCAGCTTCAGCATTTCGCTGGGGCATGATTATTACCGACCTCCGGTCGTGGTGGCTCCGCCGCCCGTCGTGGTCGCCCCGCCTGTGGTCGCTTACCCCGGCCACTACGCGCCGGTGCCGGTGGTCGCCTATCCAGGCTACTACGCCCGCGCGCCGCGACCCTACACGTACGTGCAGCGCGGATACGTCGGTTGTGATCGGAATTGCGATCACCGCTCGCACGGCTACGGCAAATCGTGGCATGCCCATGGATTGCGCGTCGGTCACCGCGGGGCGGGTTCGCGATGGGCGCGCCGTATCGGTATTAACAGTGGTAACTCAGGGCGGCGGGTCCAATGGCCCGCCGCCTCACTCGAAACTGAGAGATGTCACTCGCTCGCCAACCGCTTGAGATCGGCCAGCACTTTATCGTTGCTCCAAATCAAGGTGTGATACGCCCGCACGAATCGGCCTTGTTTGTCCAGCAGGATAAGTTGGACCCCGTGAAGGTTCACGCCCCGCTCGTTGAAGTTGACCCGCACATTCAGGTCTTTGAAGAGCTGTTCTTTGCGATCGGCCTCGGGTCTCAAGAGCATGGCGGTATCGGTAAAGTGGACGCCATGTGTTTTGCCGAAAGCCTTGAGCTGTTTCGGGGTGTCGTACTCAGGGTCATAGGTTACAAGTGCAAGTCGGGGATGAGGCGTGATCTTCGCTTGCTGAACTTCTTTCTGCAATTCGGCCATCGTCCGCGCGACCAGAGGGCACTTGCGTTGATTTTCGCACCGCGTGTAAATGAAGCTCAACGCGACGGGCGCGCCGCGAAGATCTTCGGTGGTCACTTGTCGTCCCGCCTGGTTTTCGAAGAGCGGGAGCGAGACAGCCTTGCCCCGTTTCGACTCAGGCAACCATTCCGAAGCATAGGTCGTGTCGAGCGAGTCATCGACGCTGCTCTCGCTGGCGCCCGCGCAATGCGCGCACTCATTGCCGGCCGCCGCGCCGACCGGTTCCTTCGAGCTTTGACAGCCCGCCAGGGCCAGACTGATGAAGATCGAGAGAATAAAGGCTTTATTCATGTTGACTTTGGAGTTGCGCGGTGCGGGTGGATTCAAGGACGGCAAGCGTCTGCCGCGCTTCGTCGCTGACGCGAGGGATGCGTTTGGGTCCATCGGCGCTGGTGATCCAATCAACTGCGCGACTTTCAAACGCGCGCACAACGGGCAAAGCGCTTCGTGCCGGCGGACCAATCCGCCGGAGGGCGCGCAGAATTTCGATCTGGCCGGTCGTGTATTCGCCCCGGGTGGCCGAATGAGCTTCGAACTCGTCAAAATCCAGGACGTCCTGCGGCGTGTCTTTCTCAAGCGGGCGCACAAGATGAGGAACCAACTGCGCGGCGTCCGCTTGCAACGCGCCAGCTGCGCGCGCAGCGCCTGCAAAAGCATAACTCATTCGCTCGTCGGAATTGGCCAGCGCGTCCGCCACAAATGGCACGGCTTCTTTTGGCACACCGATCTCAGCCAGCGTGAAGAACACGAATCCGCGAAAGCGGTCGACCTCGTGTTTCTGTACGTTGCGGTAAATCGGACTTTGCTCCGGGAGCAGCGCCGCAACCGCCCCGCTCGCGGGAGTAGCGTTGGTGCCCTGCGCCCGAAGAATATCGAGGCAGATGCCAGTTTCGCGCACGCGCGCCTCGCCCTTCACTGCCTGCCGCAACAAATCCGTGATCGACGGGATCGCGGAGAACGCGTTCGTTCCAAGCCGCCGCAATGCAACGGCAGACTGGACCCGCACTCGCGCGTCACCATGATCGAGGCCGCTGCCGAGCGCGGCAACTCCGGCGGAACTGATACCGTCCATACGTTGAAGAACGTTGCCGGCGAGTTCAGAGATGAAAGAATCGGGATGACCGACCGAATCGATCACAGCGCGAACAGCCTTCGGGTCTTCGCCCTGGCTGAGAAGTTTCTGCAGAGCGATCGCTCGCAGATATCCGGGTGAGTTCGGATTGTCGACAACGGCGAGGTAGTTCGAAGCCTCTTGTTGTTCGGCGGCGTCGAGTTTCTGCAAGGCCTCATAGGCATAGTATTGGACCAGCGCTTCGGGCGCGCTAAGTTGCTTTCGCAACGCGGACACGACCGGCTTCGCCTGCTCGCCTGCGCCACCAATGATTTCCAGGAGTAATGCGCTGAATTCTTTGCTGCCCGTCCCGATCTGTTCCGCAAGCTTCCCAATCGTTGCCGATTCTATCTGCGTCGTTCCGAGCACCCTCACCGCCAGAGCCCGGCAAATCTCGTCAGCCTTCGGATCGCAAGCGATCGCGAGCAGGGCAGGCGTGGCGGCGCTCTTATCGCCGCGATGTTCGCCCAGGCCGCGCAAGGACCACTCTTTGACGCGGTCCGAAGAGGCCCCGAGCAGCGCAGTCAGAACCGACGCGTCCGGCGGAACCGCGCGAAGTGCCCGACTCTTTTCAACCTGCAGCGCCAGGTCCTCGCGCGCCGCCTTGCGGAACAGCGCGGCAACCTCAGTCACTTCCGCGCCATCGAGTCGAACCGCCAGCGGGAAGAACCGCGACGGATCTTCCGGGCGAATCTTTGGCATTGGAACGAGATCATTTCGTGGCACCCCGAGGGCAAGAGTCGCACTGAAAAGCAAAAGGGCTGCCGTTCCTCTGCAGGATTGCATGCAAATATTAGATGGGTTTTCCAGAACCCGCGACATGGGGTCTTTCCCCTCACGAAGGAGCGCCGCCGCCTAAATCCGCTTGTGAAAGCGTCGTGGGCGAACGATGGCGAGACTCAGGAGAATCAGTGCGAGAAACGCGACATAAATCACCGTGAAGACCCTTTCCGAGATCTCGAAAAACATCACACGATGAACCCAATGTTGGATGAATGAACCAGTGTAAGCGGGATCTTCGCCCGCCTTCAGGCGCAAGGCGGCTTCCCAGTCGGTGAGCGGACAAAGCACTCCGAAAAGCGATTCAGCGACAACAATGGCCATCGCCAGCAAATGCGCGCCGCGGAACCATGGATTGCGCACGAACTGCCAGCTGGCGAGATAGCCGATCCAGACGATGACAAGGCCGACGACCACGAACAGAACGAAGGCGAAGTGTAGAACGAGGATCGCGTCCGCCAGGCGTGCGTACGATTGTGCGCCCATAATTCGGCGCGCCCCGTCACTTGCGCACGTGCTTCTCGATAAACTCGATTACCGTCTCGACCGGGACCGGCTTTGCGATACACGGGTGGTCGCAAATGATGCCGTCATTTTCGTCGATCTGATGCTTGCGCACCGCCGCCGTCAGAAAAACGATGGGGGTATCTTTTAAATCCGGATCATCCTTGAACTGCGCGGCCACATTGCCCCCGGGCATTCGCGGCATGATGATATCCAGCAACACGATGTCCGGCTTGAAGTCCCGCGCCGCCTGGAATGCGTCCTCGGCCCAATTCTCGACGCGCACCTCGTAATCCCCCGTCTCTTCGAGGTTCAGCTTGAGAAGATTCGTGAAACTCTTCTCATCGTCCACAAGCAGTACGCGCTTTTTCGCCATGCACTAAGCTTTCTGCGGTCTCAGCAGGATCGTGGCTCGCACCCCGCCGCCTTTAACATTTCTAACGTCCAGGCTCCCCCCGTGCAACTCGATTATCTTCTTCGAAACCGGCAACCCCAGCCCCGTGCCGACCCCGGTCGGCTTGGTCGTGAAGAACGGGTCAAAGATCTTCGCCAGATTCTCTTCCGGAATACCCGTGCCGGTGTCTTCAACTTCAATAACCACCGCCATATCCCCCACCCAAAAATGGCTGGCCCTGCGCGACCCTTCGGTGTGGCTGGTCTCCGTCAGCTGTTTAGTATAGCTGCGGACCATCAAAGTCCCGCCTTCGGGCATCGCGTGAATCGAGTTTACAATCAGATTTACCAGAACCTGTTGAATCTGACGTTTGTCCACTCCCACGCCCGGCAGCCGTTCGCCCAGGTTTTTCTGCACCACAATTTGCTTGGTCCTCAATTCATGGCGGACCAGTCGCAGTGTTTCATCGATCAGCGTATTGAGGCTCTCGGATTTGATCGCGAGCTGGCGGGAGGCCGAAAAATCCAGCAGCCCCCGCGTGATGGCATCCGCGCGGTCGATTGCTTCGCGCATTTCCTTGAGCACTTGCTGGATGCCATCTTCCGCGCCGCCCAGCTTTTTTGTGAGGTAATTCACGCCCATCATGAGGATCGCCAGGGGATTCTTTACTTCGTGCGCCACGCCTGCGGCCAGCGTCCCAATCGACTCCATTTTCTCGGCCTGGATGAGTTGCAACTGCGCGGATTTCAATTCTTCATGTGACTTTCGCAACGCCGCTTCGCTCGCCGCCAGTTCCTGGTTGGCCCTTTGCAGGCGCTCCTCGAAACGTTTGCGTTCCGTTATGTCCCAAAAAATCCCCTGGATGCCGATGATCTGCCCCTTCGCGTCATAAATGGGCGTCTTGATTACATTGACGTAGAGCTTCTCGCCAGTGGGGGCATGGTTCTCTTCGATCGTTTCAAAAATCTGCCCCGTGCGAATCACGTAGCGATCATCCCGCTGATATTTTTCGGCCAATTCGGGCGGAAAAAAATCAAAGTCGGTTTTCCCGATGATCTGCTCCAGCGGCATTCCGAGCATTGCGCAAAAGCGCTGGTTGGCGAACGTGAAGCGTTCGTTGAGGTCTTTGCGCAAAATGTTCTGGGGAAGGTTTTCCACCAGCGAATGATAAAAAGCCTCGGACTTTACGAGGTCCTGCTCCGCTTTCTTGCGCTGCGTGATGTCGGCAATGAGTCCATCGAACGACGACAGGTTGCCATCACGATTGCGGCAGGCCACCACGGTGTGACGCACCCAGCGAGCCTCCCCGTCCTTGTGAACGATTCGATGTTCCAGCGGCGGCGGCGTTTCACCGGCCTGGATGCGGCGCGCTTGTTCCTGGACTGCTTCACGGTCTGCCTCGTGCACCATTCGAAACCAAAGCTTCGGGTCGGCCTCGAACTCTTGCGCACTGTATCCCGTAATCGACACGCACCCCGGGCCGTGGCTGATCAGGCCAGGTTTGCCGTCCTCGATTTTTACCGAATAGGAGTAGTCGGTGATCGACTCCAGCAGGAACTTGTAATGTCGTTCACTTTCCTGCAGCCGCTGCTCCGCTCGATGCCTTTCGATGGCGTACGTGATGGATCGCACCAGTCCATGGCCGTCGATGCGCCCTTTGACCAGGTAATCCTGCGCTCCTTCGCGCACCGCTCTCACCGCCAGATTCTCGTCGTCGGAGCCGCTGAGCACGATAATCGGAACGTGCTCGACATGCGCGTGAAGCCGCTCGAAGGTTTCGATTCCCTGGCTGTCCGGCAGCAGCAGGTCTGAAAGAATCACATCGAAGTGTTCCTTGCCGATGCGCTCCATGCCTTCGGCCAGTCGCGCGACGTGGACGATGTCGAAGCAGTGCGTGGAGCTTTCGCCCAGAAAGATGCGCAGCAACCGCGCGTCGGTCGCACTATCTTCGATCAGCAGAACTTTGATAGGCTGCTCCATACCGGTATTGGATGGCGGTCTGTGGCAACATAGGGTAGCGGGCCGCCCAACGCAACGCCATCGAAGCGTGCCATTGCTCACTGTTGGACAGTTGACGAGACACACAGGACAGGTCGCTGGCCCGGGCCGTCCAGTAAAGTGGCAGGAGCGCATGGCATCTTGCCTCGTTCCGTGACAATTTGTGCGGGTTTCCATTCTGAGACAGCCCTCCAGACCCATTTCGCGACATTGGCACTCGCTTCGCTAAGGGAGCCTCTCGAGGACTGATTTGTATGTGCTTACATTGGGAACGGTGGCATCACCACCATCTGTGGTCTCTCACTCGCAAGCTCTCCGTGATCGTGCTGTGCGCTTTCACGGCCTCCCGCGCGGTGGCGCTGGAAAGTGTGACGCTGGCGTGGGACGCCAATACGGAAGGCAACCTTGCGGGTTACAGGTTGTATTATGGCGGCGCGAGCCACGCGTACACGAACGTGTCGAACCTGGGCAACGTGCTGACGACGTCAATGGATCTGCTGGAAGGGGGCACTTATTATTTCGCGCTCACGGCGGTGAACACGCGCGGGGAGGAAAGCGATTATTCGGCAGAGGTGAGCCACAGCATTCCGGCGATTCGCTCCGCCATTACGATTGCGACGGTGGGCGCTGGCACGGTGAGCCCGAATCTCAACGGGCAACTGCTGAATGTGGGCTGGCCGTACTCGGTGCGGGCGATCCCGGCCAGCGGTCATGCGTTTCGGAATTGGTCGGGAGACATTTCGTCCACGAGCGCGCAGCTATCCTTCGTGATGACGTCAAACCTGACGTTGAGCGCAAATTTTTATGACAATTCGAGGCCGCTGATCGCGATCACGTCGCCTGGCGGAAACGTGCGCGTGACGAACAGTTCCCTCACGATTTCCGGCACGGCGTCTGACAATGTGGGCGTCAGTCAAGTGCTCTACCGCTTCGGCAACAGCGCCTTTCAACCGGCCGTCGGAACAACCGTCTGGTCGGTCAACACATCATTGGCCGCCGGCGTGAACGTCCTGGAAGTCAAAAGCGTGGACGCGGCGGGCAACGAATCGGTGGCGGCTTCGCGAAGCATCACCAACGTGGTGATGGCGGCGATGACGGTGAATGTGGTGGGGGCGGGGACGCTGACGCCCAATTACAATGGGCAATGGCTGGAGGTGGGCCGCTCGTACACGATGGCGGCCCGGGCGGGGACGGGTTCGACTTTTTCGAATTGGACCGGGAGCGCATCGAGCACGTCGCCCCAATTGACGTTCACGATGCAGCCCGGGATGACGCTGACGGCGAATTTCAGCGATGGAGCCAACCCGGTGATCGCGATGTCGTCGCCGACGAGCGGGGCGCGCCTCACGAATTCAACGGTGACGATTCGCGGGACGGCGTCGGACAACGGCGGGGTGACGCGCGTGCTCTGCAAGGTGAACGACGGTCCGTTCGAGGTGGCCAGCGGTACGACGAGCTGGTCGGGCAATGTCTCGCTGCGTGCCGGAACAAACCACATCTGTGTCAAGGCCGTGGACTCGAGCGGCCGGGAATCGACCGAGCTGTCGCGGACGATCACCTATGTGGTGACGCGACCCGTGCAGTTGAACGTGCACGGCCGCGCTTCGATCACCATGCCCGTGAGCTCCACGACGCGCGTGGCGTTGCGCCATGGGCAGTTCCTGGAAGTCGGCAAGGCGTATCGGGTGACGGCTACACCGGCGGCAGGTTTTGTTTTCACGAACTGGACGGGCACCGTTTCGACGAATTCGCGCACGGTCAGCTTTACCATGCAGTCGAACACGGTGCTCACCGCGAATTTGATCGATGTCGCCAAGCCATCCCTCGTCATCGTTTCTCCTGCCGCGAACGCGCGCTTGACGAACGGTGCGATCACTCTGCGCGGACGAGCTTCCGACAACCTCGACGTTGCGCAGGTTCTGGTGAGCTTGAACGACGGTCCCTTTCAAACCGCAGTTGGCACGACGAACTGGTCGCTGCCGCTCAATCTTGCGGCCGGGCCCAACCGAATTCGTGTCAAGGCGGTGGACGTGACGGGACTGGAATCCGGCACGACGAACCGCACGGTAACGTACGTTGTCCGGCTGCCCATGATTGTCGGCACGTCCGGCAGCGGCACGATCGCACCGAATCTCAATGGCGTGCTTTTGGAGGTGGGAAAACGATACTCGATGACGGCGGTGCCTGGCGCGGGTTACATCGTGTCGAACTGGGTGGGAACGGTGGCGGCGGAGACGGCGGCTTTGAGCTTCGTCATGCACTCGAACGCGAATGTCACGGCGCAGTTCGTCCTGAATCCGTTCCCGGCGGTAAAGGGAACGTATAGCGGCCTGTTTTATGAAGAGGATGGTGTCGAACATCATAGTTCGGGTTTTCTAAGGGTCACGGTGACGGACCGCGGTTCGTTCAGCGGGACGATTGTGGGCGCGGGAAGAACGAACGCGTTCACGGGCCAGTTTAGTGCGGGCGGTCGCGCGCAAAAGGTGGTGGCGCGCACGGGGCTTGCGCCGTTGGGCATCGATTTGCAGTTGCCATTGGGCACCGACAGCCAGGAACTCTCGGGCACGGTTTCGGATGGTTCGTGGGTGGCATCGTATCTGGGCGATCGGTCGGGATGGAACGCGACGAACAATCCGTATCAGGGGCGCTACAGTATCGTGTTGCCCGGGAACGCTGGCGATCCCGCATCGCCGGCCGGCCACGGATATGGTTCTGTGCTCATTGATCGTGCCGGTAACTTGTTGTTGAGTGGGCGCGCCGGGGACGGGCAAACACTCAGCCAGTCGGTGCCGGTGTCGCGTTCGGGCGAGTGGCCGTTATACGCCACGCTCTACGGTCGCGGAGGCTCGATGTTGAGCTGGCTTACGTTGACGAATGATGCGGACGTGCCCATCGCCGGGCTTTTGAGTTGGATCAAGTCTCCATCGACAGCGAGCCGGTTTTATCCGGCTGGCTTTTCAAATGAACTGAACGTCGCCGCTTCGCGCTACGCCGGCTCGACGACGAATCGCGTGATTAACATGGACCAGGGGGCAGTGATCGCCACCGATGGAAACCTGCCGTTTGCGGTAACGAATTTAGTTCGTTTGAGTGCGAGCAGCACGATTTCAGTGACGCCGGGAAGTGGTTGCACAATGGCTCTGGACCGTACGAGCGGACGGTTTAGCGGATCGTTCCGCATCCCGGGAACGACAACGGTGCGCACGTTTTACGGATCGCTGTTGCAGAATGCGGACGAGGGCTACGGGCATTTTCTCGGCACCAACCAATCCGGCCAAATCCATTTCGTACCGGTTTCCCAGCCGTAGGCCTTGCGCTGCATCATTCCGTTGGCATCCCGCGCACGCGGGATGGAAATAAATCCATCATCTCTGGAATACGGTTTGCCTTGGGATGGCCTGAGATTTTGGTTCGCAACGTGGGATGGCGCGCTCACAGAATTTTTTCTGGCAAATCGCGTTGGGTGTAAGTCGCGCCTGCGCTGTGTAATACGTCTTCACGTTGCCTCGCTGAGTCATTTCAACAGCGGCGTGCGTTCACTTTCTGGTGGCTTTGGCACGGCACGTTCTACAGGAGCCGCATTGCAGAATTTTTAAATTTTTGGTTGCCGGTTCGGCAATCGAGAGTAAATTAATTTTATCCACGGCTAGAGATAGCGTCACGTTGTTGTTGGTTGCGCGCGTACGCAGGGAAAGGATAGGGGTGCGCGCATTCAATGCGGCGGCGCGGTTCACTACGTCGGCGATGGGGAGAGCCGATGAGCCGAGCGGTGTAGTCGTCTAAGCGTGTTTTCTCTGGGCCTGCGGATTTCGACGGTTTATGCGTTCCTTTTGTATAGCCGTGTTGTGTACTGCCCTCGTGGCCGTTCACAGCCGGGCAAGCGTTGTTACGCTTGCGTGGGATCCTTCTGGTCCGGAGGTTGCGGGGCACCGTCTTTATTACGGAGTCAGTTCTCGTATCTATGCGAGCACGTATTCGACGTCGATCGATGTGGGCGACGCCACGTCGTGTTCTGTTTCGAATCTGGTTCCGGGCACGACTTACTTTTTTGCGGTCACGGCTTACGACTGGGAGGGAGTGGAAAGCGATTACTCCGCGGAAATTGCTTACACGCCTAAGTTGCGAATCGGCGCGGTGAGCGGGGATGGCAACGGCACGACCTTGACATGGAAAAGCGAGCCCGGAACGGTGGTCCGTGTGCTCTTCACACCGACCCTGAACAACCCGGTGTGGACGGATGTCAGCGGGCCGATTCTGGCGCTCTCCGAAGTGACTTCATGGACACACGCGCACGCTGGTGATGATCAGCGCGCGTTTTACCGCCTGGAAATGATCAGCCTGCCTTGAGGGACGTGGTCAGCTCGCTCTTGCGATAGAGCTTGAGCGTTTGAAAGTCCAGTTCCGTCTTCTTTGATTAAGGGCATTTTTCAGTTGAGAGTTTTGAGTTGAGAGTGCCAGTGACACGTTCCGTTGGGAGAGTTGCCGCGATAACCGCTATCACGTTGATTCTATGGGCAGTGGTGTGGGTCACGATGCGGCATCTGGTGCTTGGCTGGCCGCTTAAGGGTTTGTTGACGAGTTGTGCAATCGGCGTAGCGCTTTTCTTCATTTGGCTTGTGAGGTCCAAGGGCACGAACAGGCAATCGCGTCGGTGATTTGGCGGCCCCGGCTCAGCGAAACCGGAGCCGCCTTGGCGTGTGCGCGCCGGGGCTTGTGATTGGGTTTGAGTATTTTCAGTGAATCGTCAAGGATGGGTCCACTCTTGCAGGTGCATTGAACCCTGAGCACATATTCTTGTTGATTGCCAGCTTGTGGGCCTTGGGGCTGGGCGTGGGAGCTTTGTTTCGCAAGCCGCGGACGTTGACGGTGTGGAGTTTTGCGTTGGGAATGGGGGTGTTTGCGGCGGACGGGCTGCTGGCGTTGCAGGTGTCGCGGACCGCGGCGCTGGAGGGGGTGTTGCGGCTGGAAACGGCGCGGTATCTGGTGTGCGCGGCGTTGCCGGCGGTATGGTTGGCGTTCAGTGTCTGTTATTCGCGGGGGAATTGCGGGAGGTTTGTGGAGGGTTGGAAGCCGGTGCTGATCGCGCTTTGTTTCCTGCCGCTGTTACCGCTGCTGGCTTCGGGACAGTTGTTTTATGTCGATCCGAGCGTCTGGACGCCGGGGACACGGTTGGAGTTGCGTTGGCTGTCGCGGAGTCTGCATCTGGTGCTGCTGGTTGCAGCGGTGCTGGTGTTGATGAATCTGGAGCGGACGTTTTCGGCGGCGGTGGGGACGCTGCGGTGGCGGATCAAGTTTGCGATCATGGGGTTGGGGCTCATTTTCGCGGCGCGCGTGTATGCGAGCAGTCAGGTGCTGTTGTATTCGACGAGCAGCCCCAGTCTGCTGGTGTTCAACGCGGGTGCGCTGTTGGTGGGGTGCACATTGATTTCGGTTTCGTTTGTGCGGGCGGGCCTTTCGGAGGTGGAGGTGTATCCGTCGCTGGCGGTGCTGGAGAAGTCCGTGACCGTGCTATTGGCCGGGGCCTATTTGTTGGTGATCGGAGTGTTCGCGAAGTTGATCGAGTTTCTGGGTGGCGACGCGGCATTTCCGGTGAAGGCCTTATTCGTGTTGGTGGCGCTGATCGGGCTGGGACTGCTGCTGGCGTCGGATCGGGCGCGGCTTTTGGTGCGGCGTTTTGTGAGCCGGCATTTTCACCGGCCCTTTTATGATTATCGGAGCCTGTGGCGGACGTTCAGCGAGCGGACGAGTTCGATTGTGGATGAGGTGGGGTATGCGCGCGAGTTGGCGAACCTGATTTCCGATTCGGTGCAAAGTCTTTCGGTGTCGGTGTGGCTGGAGCAAGCTGGCCGGGGCCGGATGGCGCTGGCGGCTTCGACTTCGCTGGGCACCAGCGCTGGCGTGTCGGCCAGTGATGTTGCGAGTAACGCCGGTGAGCAGAAGGGCAGTGGCGTGCCGGCCAGTGCCCCGGCTGAAATCGACCTTGAGGAGTTCACGCGTTACGTGGCGAAGAATCCGGAGCCTTTTGTTTTGGAGGATTCGCAGGAAGCGTGGGTCGGCGAACTGAAGAAGCGCAACCCGGATATTTTCCACAAGGGCGGAGAGCGGGTGTGCGTGCCTCTGATTGGAAAGGGGCAGCCGCTGGGGATGCTGATTATCGGTGATCGCGTCAATGGCATTCCGTTTTCGGTGGAGGATTTTGAGTTGTTCAAATCGCTGGGCGTTCAGGCCGCCAGCGGTTTGCTGAATTTGCAACTCACGCGCGAAGTGATCCAGGCGCGGGAATTGGAAGCGTTTCAGGCGATGTCGGCGTTTTTCGTGCACGACCTCAAGAATACCGCCTCGACGTTGTCGCTCATGCTCCAGAATCTGCCCGCGCACTTCGACGATCCGAGATTCCGCGAAGATGCCTTGCGGGCGATCGCCAAGAGTGTTGAGCGGATCAATGATCTGATTGCCCGCATGACGCTGCTGCGTCAGCGCCTCGAATTGCGCCCGGTGGAGAGCGACCTTTCGGCAGTGGTGGCGGATGCGCTGGATTCGTTGAAAGGGGCGATGGGCGAGAATGTCGTGCGGTCGCTTGCGCCGGTGCCAAAAGTGCCAATCGATCCGGCACAAATTCAAAAGGTGGTCGTGAACCTGCTCTTGAATGCGCGTGATGCCGCAGGAAATACGGGCGAAATTCGCGTCGAAACGGGCCAGCAAAACGGTTGGGCGGCTCTTTCCGTGACCGATAATGGGTGTGGCATGAGTCCGGAGTTCATGGCGCGGTCGCTGTTTCGGCCATTCCAAACTACCAAGAAAAAAGGTGTCGGCATTGGGCTTTTCCACAGCAAAATGATCGTCGATGCGCATCAGGGGCGGATTGAAGTTGAAAGTGAACAGGGCAAAGGCACAGTCTTTCGCGTGTTGTTGCCGTTGAGAGGGAACAGGTGAAATCACGTTTGCTAATTGTCGACGATGACGAGGACATTCGCGTCCAGATGAAATGGGCGCTGGGCAACGACTGCGACATTCGGGTCGCCGAGGATCGCGCCTCCGCGCTCGCTGCTTTCCGCGAACACCAGCCGCCGGTCGTGTTGCTGGATTTGGGGTTGCCTCCGCATCCCGGTTCTCCCGAGGAAGGGCTGGCGATTCTAGGCGAGTTGTTGGCGCAGGACCGCGCGGCCAAGGTCATTATCATCACCGGCCAGTCGGAAAAGGAGAATGCCGTGCGCGCGATCGGTGATGGAGCGTATGACTTGCTCTGCAAACCGGTGCAGATGGAGGAACTCAAGATCATTCTCCAGCGCGCGTTTTACGTTTCGCAACTGGAGCGCGAGCACCGTCAAACCGAACGCAAACCGAGCGGCCAGACCTTCGAAGGCATGCTTGGCGCGAGTCCGCAGATCCAGGTTGTCTTTGATTATATCCGCAAGGTCGCCGGCTCCGATGCTCCGGTGCTGATTCAGGGCGAAAGCGGCACTGGCAAGGAAATGGCCTCGCGCGCCGTCCACAGGCTCAGCCGGCGCAAGAACGGTCCTTTCACCGCGATCAATTGCGGCGCCATTCCAGGCACTTTGATTGAAAGTGAGTTGTTCGGCCACGAAAAGGGCGCGTTTACCGGTGCGCACGCCCAGCGACTCGGCCGCATCGAAATGGCCCAGGGCGGCACATTGCTTCTGGATGAGATTGGCGAACTGCCTCTCTCGCTCCAGGTAAAGCTGCTGCGCTTTTTACAGGAACAAAGCATCGAGCGTGTCGGCGGCCGCAAAGAAATTCATGTCGACGCGCGTGTCCTCGCCGCCACCAACGTCGATCTGAAAAAAGCCGTCGCCGACGGAAAATTTCGTGAAGACCTCTATTACCGCGTTGCCGTCGTAACGGTCAAAATCCCCGCGCTGCGCGAACGCGTTGGCGACACTCGCCTGCTCGCCGAGAATCTCCTCGCCGAACTGATCCAGGAGAGTGGGCGGCAACCCGTCAAGTTCAGCGCCGACGCGTGGCGCGCGATCGAGCGCTATCACTGGCCGGGCAACGTTCGCGAGTTGGAGAATCGTGTCCGGCGTGCCTTCATCATGACAGAAGGTCGCCAGATTTCCGCCGATGACCTAGAATTGACAACCGCGACCGACAAGCCACCCGTCGGCTCGCTCAAAGAAGCCAGGGAAGCCCTCGAACGCGAAATGATCGAGCAGAGCCTCCGCAAAAACAATGGCAACATCTCCGCCGCCGCTTCCGACCTGGGCGTAAGCCGCCCGACCTTCTACGAACTGATGGAAAAACTAGGCATCAAGCGCGAGTAGCGCGGCCGTGCGCCACCCGCCTGCCCGTCTACGCGCCATTCCTCTCCGCTTCCGCGTTTGCCAAACACGCCTCCAGCTCTGCCGCCACCGCCTGCACATACGGCTCCGTCAAAATGCTCTCATGCGCCCCCGCAACAAGCTTCACCGTCACTCCACCTTCGGCCAATTCTGCCCATCCAAAGCTTGCGTCGAATGAACACAAAAACGGATACAGCGCCGTTCGCAATAGCGTCACTTTGCCGGGATAACGTCGCGGATCGTAGCGCCCCGCGGCTCGCAGGTGCACCTCCCACAACCGCCGCCGCTCCGGCGGATAGACTGCGAGATCGACATAATCTTCCGCTTCAATTTCGTCGTCCTCCACCTCGCGAACTCTCGCAAACAGACGCTTTCGCCAAAGCTGCGCCTTGCGCAGCACGAATCGCCGGCGCTGTTCGGGTTTCCATCGAAGAAAATCTCCCAACCACCGTCCCGAATTCCCCGCAAACTTTGCCAGCCACGCCGGTGTAAACTGAACGTCGTCAAAACTGGAATTGGATGGCGTGGAGTTCATCAACGCCAAAAGCCCTACGCGTTGTCGCTGCGCGACAAGTTGCTGCGCCATCTCAAATGCCAGCAAACCGCCAAAGCAATAGCCTCCCAAATAATATGGCCCACGCCGCTGAACACCGCGAAGTTCCTCCACATACTGTCTTGCCATTTCCTCGATCGTTGGAAATTCCTCCAGTCCATCCATGCCTCGCGAGTTCAGCGCGTAAACCGGCCGCTCCACATCCAAATGTTTTGCGACGTTCGCGTAGCCCCAGAGCATCCCTCCGCCCGCGCCGTGGACCAAAAACAACGGCGACTTTCGCCCCTCTCTTCGCACCACCACGATCGACGAGCGCGTGCTCGTTGATTGCTTGCGCCGAATCGCTTCGGCCAGGCCACGGATCGTCGGGCTCTGAAACAGCGTGAGCACAGGCACGTTGCACCCCGTCAACTTCTCGATCTCGGTAAACAGCCGCACCGCCAGCAGCGAATGCCCGCCCAGCGTAAAGAAATTGTCCAGCACGCCTACTCGGTCCAGGCCCAGCACCTCGCACCAAATCCTCGCCAGCGTTTCTTCCAACGCATCACCCGGCGCCACGAACGCTTCCATTACGTCCGGCCGGTGGCCATCGGGCATGGGCAATGCCTTCACGTCGATCTTGCCGCTGCCGAGTCGCGGCAGCTCGAGCATCGGGACTATCGCCGCCGGGACCATGTAGGCCGGAAGATTCTGTCCAAGGAATTCCAGCAACTGTCCCGCAAAGTGCGGTGATTCCTCCCGCGCGACCGCATACGCCACCAGACACTTCTCTCCGCGCGCGTTCTCGCGCGCAACCACGGTCGCCTCTCGAACTGCGGGGTGCTTCAATAACACGGACGTCACTTCGCTCAGTTCAATCCGAAAGCCGCGAATCTTTACCTGCCCGTCGCGTCGCCCCAAAAACTCGAGGTTGCCATCCGCGCGCCATCGGCCGTAATCACCCGTTCGATTCAAACGCGCGCCAGCCTTGCGGTTGAACTTATCCGGAACAAAATTCGCCGCTGTCGCTCCAGGCTGGTTCAGATAACTCCGCGCCACTTCTTCGCCGCCCACATAGATCTCTCCCGGCACGCCAATGGGCGCCAGTTGTTGGTAACGGTCGAGCACATATACCTGTGTGTTCGCCGTGGGCCGGCCAATCGGCACACTCGCCGGCGAATCCTCGGGCTGGGGTTCGTAAATCGTGGTCGTGATCGTGGCTTCAGTCGTCCCGTAGGCATTGCACCAGCGCACCTGCTCGTGGGCGAACTGTTGCCAGCGCGCGTAGTGTTCGCGGGTAACCGTGTCACTGCCCGTGATAATAACGCGCAACGACGCCGGCAGCCGCAATTGCTGGTCTTCCATCACCGCCATCCACTCGCTCCAGTACGGCGTCGGCAGATTCACCATCGTCAACCGCTCCTGCACCGCGAACGGATGAAAGTCCTTCACCGATATCGCAAGGTCCGCCGGTCGCAACACCAGCGTGGCGCCCGAAATCAGCGTCGGGAAAATTTCCTCAGCTGAAACATCGAAACTCAGCGGCGCGAATTGCAGCACGCGATCCGCCCCGCTGAGATCAAAATGTCGCGCCATCGCGAGGCTGTGGTTCACCAGCGAGCGGTGTTCCACTAAGACGCCCTTCGGTGTCCCCGTCGATCCGGACGTGTAAATGGTGTACACCGCACTCTCGGCCCGTGCCGCACTCGGTACACGGCCCGCATTGCGCCCGCTCACGGCTAGCGCATTGCCATTCACCGCCACCACCCGCACGCCGCTCTGCTCAAGCTCGGCGGGGAAACTGTCCAGCAGCCACCCCTGCGTTAGCACCACCACCGCTCGCGCGTCGCGCACCTTGAACCGCATCCTTTCAATCGGCTCGTCGGGCTCAATCGGCACATACGTTCCGCCCGCTTTGAGCACGCCGAGCAGCGCCACGATCATCTCCAGCGAGCGCTCCATACAAATTCCCACGGCAACTTCCCGGTCTACACCCAGGCTCCGCAGATACCACGCCACTTCATTGGCGCGCTCCTCCAGCTCGCCATACGTCAGTGATTCGGAACCAAACTCAACCGCGGTCGCGTTCGGACTGCGCGCCGCTTGCTCTTCGAAAAGCTCATGCACGCACTTGTCCCGAGAAAACTCAATCGGCTCTGGATTGAACTCCAGCAGCTGCCGTCGCTCGACCTCCGTCAACAGCGGCAATTCAGAGAGGCGCGCCTCGGGATTTCGCACAATCCCTTCCACCAGCGTCCGAAAATGGCCCAGCATTCGGTCGATTGCTTCCGCAGAGAACAAATCCGTTTTGTACTCCAGTGTCGCTTCCAGGCAGCCATCTTTTTCCTGCATCAATAGCGTCAGATCGTACGGCGCTACATTCAGATCCAGTTCGAACGCTTCCGCCGTCAGCCCGCCTTCGAGTGTCCGCGTCGGCATCGCGGTGTCCTGCAACGTGAACATCACTTGAAAGAACGGCGTGCGGCTCAAGTCCCGCGCCGGTTGCAGTTCCTCCACCAGCTTTTCAAACGGCACGTTCTGATTGCTGAACGCCCCCAAAGTTGTTTGTCGCACTCGGTCCAGCACCTCCGCGAAAGTCGGATTGCCCGACAAGTCCGTTCGCAGCACGGAAACATTCAGAAAGAGGCCAACGAGATTCTCCGTCTCGTGCAACGTCCTTCGCGACATCGGCGAACCCACCACGATGTCATCCTGGTCCGAGTAACGATGCAGCAGGACCTTGAACGCGGCCAGCAGCGCCATGAACGTCGAGGCTCCAGCGCCATGCGCGAGCTGCGAAATGGCCGACGACACTTCGCGATCCAGAAAAATGCTTCGCGTCGCCCCCGCGTTCGACGGCATCGCCGGCCGGGCGCGATCCCCCGGCAAGTCCAGCGTCGCCGGCTTGGTGTCCAGCCGCTGTTTCCAATAGTCGATCTCTTCCCGGAACGCGCCCGCTTCAAAGCGTTGTCGTTGCCACCGCGCAAAATCCACGTATTGGATTGGAAGCTCAGCCAGCTCAGCAGGCGTCCCGCCGATGCGCCCGTTATAGAGAGCGCACCACTCATTCATCATCAAATCGATCGACCACGCATCCGCCGCTATGTGGTGCATGGTGAACAACAGGACGTGCTGTTCCGGCGTCACCCGAAACAATCTCAAACGCAACGGAAAATCCTGCGCCAGGTCGAACGGCTGATTCGCTTCCTCAACCAGCGCCTCATGGAGCGTGCTTTTGTCTTCTGCCAGGTGCTGAAGGTCTGTCACCGGCACGCTCAGCCGGGCAGGGGACCGGACCACCTGCACCGGCGCGCCCTCGCGCCTCGCGAACACGGTCCGCAACGCTTCGTGGCGGCGGACGATCTCCGCAATGCAGTCCTCAACCACCGAATACTCGAGCCTGCCAGTCAAACGCAGCCCGAAGGGAACATGATAAACCGGCTGCCCGGGTTCCAGTTGATCGAGAAACCAAAAGCGTTGCTGCCCGAAAGACAATGGCCCTTCGGTCGCGCCACTCTTCTCAATCGCGAGGACATCTCGACGCTGCACCCCCTCCCGCAGGCGTTGCTGGACCAGGGCCTGTTTTTCAGGAGAAAGCTCGCGCCGGAGCAGCACCGGTCGGTGTTGCCCTGCAACGGCTGTCATTCCCTAACGCTACCCAACCCCGCCCCACCGCATAATACGCTATTCGCCCCACCGCTAATGGGTGTGACAATCCCAATCGCGCCCGCTCCCACCAATCCCGAAGGGATGGAGCCTTCTAGCCCTGGGGTGTGCATCGCCTTGCGCCTCCAGGCACAAGGCCCGTGACCAGGTGTCTATTCGTATCCACCGGTCCGTCCGCCATGAGTTCTCTCTGCAATGACTTTGCTTCGTGGTCTGGTTTATGGTAGAGACAACTACGAGAAGCTATGATTTCGCACATAGTCGGCAGCTACATCCGCGCTTTCACGAGAAACGGCCTTGGATGTGCGTTTTGTTGCCTGCTCCTTTTTGTCGCTGCATGCGACGTGAAAGTCGGCGTGCAGGCGCAGAATAATCGCTCGTATAGCATACGTGGGGTTAAATATTTGGTGCCGTGGGAGACGAGCAGCCATCAGGAAAGTCCCAATAGCTTCAAGTACACTGGGGACAGCCTCTCGTTCACGGACTCTGGAGGGACTCTTACGGTCAACGGTAAGAATTACGGTGTCGTAAAGGCCGGCGATACTGTCGATCTTACGACGACAGGTAAAGTGCTAGTCAATGGCACTGAACGCGCGACACAATGAGATGGGAATAAATCTCACATGAGCTATGACCACGCATAAATTCAGCCGGCGCACCTTCCTGCGCGGGGTCGGTGTCACGATGGCGTTGCCGTGGATGGAATCGCTAACCGTTTGGGGTGATGTGCCGACCGTAGCGAAGCCGTCGAGTGAGGCGCCGGTGCGGTTGGCGGTGGTGTTTGCGGGGAACGGATTTCACAGCAAAGAATGGTGGGCGCGCGGGCAGGGGAGGCAGATGGAGTTGGGCAAGGTGCTCACGCCGCTCGCCGATTTCCGCGAGAAGATGCTTTTCGTGCGTGGGCTCTACAACGAGGAGGCGCTAAAGGGAAACATTCACAGCTCGCAGACGGGCAATTTGCTTTCCGGCGCGCCGCTGGCCTCGGGCGGCGAGATTCGTTCAGGCACGAGCATCGACCAGTTGCTGGCCCAGCGTTACGGGCACTCGACGAAGGTCCCGAGCCTCGTGCTCGGTTGCGAGAAATCAAACCCGGCGGTGCACAAGAATTATTCGATGCTCTACAGCTCGCACATTTCCTGGACCTCGCCGACGACCCCGACGCCGCTGGAGATTTATCCCGCGCTGGCCTTCGACCGCCTGTTCAAGGACGAGGTGGAACGCGGCGACCGGAGCGTGCTCGACGCGGTATTGAACGATGCGAAGGACTTGCGGCGCCAGATCAGCGCGAACGACCAGCGGAAGCTCGACGAATATTTGGATTCCGTGCGCGACGTGGAGCAGCGGATCGACAATGCGGGAAAGAAGGGCGAGTTGCAGGGCTGGCGGCCGACATTGACGCAGCCGAACATTCCGCGCCCGGCGGATGGCATTCCGCAGGACATTGCGGAACATATGCGTTTGATGTGTGACATCATGGTGCTCGGATTTCAGACCGACACGACGCGCATCTGCACGCTGAAGCTGAACAACGATCATTCGTCGCTGCGTTTCCCGAACCTCGGCGTGGATTACATGATTCACCACCTGCTCTCGCACAGCGACACGGCGGACTGGCTGAAGGTGAACCAGTTTTTCCTGGAGCAGCTGGCCTACATCGCCCGTAAGCTGGACGCGATCCAGGAAGGTCCGCGCACGGCGCTGGACAATACGATGCTGCTGTTCTGCTCGAGCATGCTGACGGGAAACCACGACGCGGGCCAATTGCCGGTGGTAATGCTCGGCGGCGCGGGCGGGCGCATCAAAGGCGGACGCGTGCTCGACTACAAGGAGAAGCCCGAACGCCAGATGTGCCGCCTCTATCTTTCGATGATGGAGAAGATGAGCGTGCGCCTCCCGAAGTTTGGCGATGCGACAAAGATGCTGGATGAGGTCTAGGCTTCTGTAGAGCTTTGTCCATAAGCATCCCTGATTCTTCTCCATCAAATTGCGTCAACAAATTCTTTGCAGAAAAATGTCCGCTGGTGTCCGCTCGTGTCACTTCCTGTCCACTCCTGTCACATTCGTAAACCTAATGAAGGCAAATCGCCAAAAACCCATGCTACAATCCACGCGTGAAGGCATTTCTCGTTTGGCATCTATGCAGGCACATCGCGCTCTCCGCGTACGCGGCTTTTCGCCGCCGAAACTTGTACAAAACCAGTCTTGTACAAAAAGGGGGCGTAGTATTTGGTTGGTATCCCGCTTCGCAAACCATCCTGCAAAATGAGGCTAAAATGCAACTAAACCATGCCTTATTTCGCGATTTTCCTCAGGAATTCGTGCAACCATTCTCCGGCGGTTGCATTTCCAGTACGCGTCGAGCCCGTTCTCCAAAAATGTCACCATTTGTGCACCAAAATGTCACCATTTTCGCCTATGCAAATCTTCTACCCGCGCCCTCCCAACCACTTACAACTTCAGCCCCTCAAAATGGTGACATTTTCAGTAGCCGAGAAGGTGACGAGACGTACGATCAAAATTCATGACGCCAACCCCGCATAACTACGATGTCTGCATCCTCGGCGGCGGCAGCGCCGGATACGCCGCGGCACGCACCACCGCCGCTGCGGGTCTGAAAACCGCTGTCGTCGAAGGCGGCAGGGAAGTTGGCGGCCTTTGCATCCTGCGCGGCTGCATGCCCACCAAAGCGCTGCTCTACGCGGCCGAAGTCCATCACCTGGCCACGCATCCGCAGGTCTTCGGCATCGAAGCTGGCAACGTGCGCTTCGACTTTGCGAAAGTCATGGCGCGCAAGGATCTCCTGATCAAAGGCTTTGCCGATTATCGCCAAGAGCAACTCAAGGATGGGCGCTTCGCCTTTATTCGCGCCACCGCGCGTTTTACCGATTCCCACACCTTATTGCTCGACGACGGCGGCACTCTCTCGGCCGAACATTTTATTATCAGCACCGGTTCGAACGTCGCTCCATCTCCGTTGCCCGTGCTCGATCAGGTCGGCTGTCTCAACAGCGACAGCGCGTTGAGGCTCACATCCCTTCCTAAAAGCATGATCGTGCTGGGCGGTGGGTCCGTGGCGCTTGAGTTCGCGCAGTTTTTCTCCCGTTTCGGGGTGAACGTGACGTTGATCCAGCGCAGCCCGCACGTCCTGCACGAAGTCGATACCGACGCGGCTGAAGTGATCGAGCGCGTTTTCCGCCGCGAAGGCATTGAAGTCTTCACCGGCACAAAACTTTTGGATGCCACGCAGGCTGCTCGCGGAAAGACTGTCACATTCCTGCACGGCTCTGAAAAGCGGTCCGTCACCGCCGACGAAATCTTCTTTGGCCTGGGCCGCGTGCCGAACACCGCGGCGCTCAACCTCGACTCCATCGGTGTAAAAACCGAAGAGGGCCGCATCGTCACGGACGAACGAATGCGCAGCAGCGTTCCCCACATCTGTGCCGCGGGTGATTGCACCGGGCCGTACGAAATCGTCCATATCGCTGTTCAACAGGGGGAGATCGCGGGCTACAACATAGGCAATCCCGCCGAGCCGCGCGCGATCGATTATCGCCTGCGCTCCGAGGTCGTTTTCACGGAACCGCAGATCGCGAGCGTCGGCCTCACGGAGAAAGAAGCCCAGGCGCGGCAAATCGCATACCGCGCGGCCAGCTACCCCTTCAACGATCACGGCAAATCCCTCATCATGAACGCGCTCGACGGGTTTGTGAAACTGCTCTGCGATCCCGTCACCGGAGAGATCATCGGTGGCGCGTGCGTCGGTCCGCTCGGCGGCGAACTTATCCACGAAATCATCGCCGCCATGCACAAACGCATGACCGTCCGCGAACTCGCCACCATGCCGCATTATCATCCTACGCTCGCGGAAATCTGGACTTATCCTGCTGAAGAACTCGCGGAGCGAATTGCCGCGCCGTAGCGATTTCACTTAACGTATTGTTGCTTTAGCGCCTATGCACATCGAAGATTCCCGCATGAGGCCGCTGGTCCAGGAAGTCGCGACGCAGCACACGCCGGAATCGCTGGTAGAAATCATCGGCAGCGAACCGGGTCTGGTGCTCTTGCGCAGCGCGTTGTTCGACTCTCCGCAAGCGCGTTACTCCTTCGTCGCAGCGAAACCGTTCCTGAGTTTTCGGTCGCAGGGTTCGCGCTGCGAGTTCCGCTCCAGCGACGGTCTTCACGAGCAGTTCGGAAATCCATGGCACGTCCTGGACGGCTTGATGTCCCGCTACGAGTTGCTGGAGGAAGTCGATCTGCCGTTTCCGCTCGGCGGTTGTTTTGGTTATTGGGGCTACGACCTTAAAAATTTTGTCGAGTCCCACTTGCCGCGTAAGGCCGTCAATGATCTTGAACTGCCGGACTGTTGCGTCGGTTTCTACGATTCCCTCGTCGTGTTCGATCATCGCCTCGACAAGGTCTGGGTCGTTTCGACCGGCTGCCAGGTCGACGGCTCGCGCAGCGAGAGTCTCGCGCGTCAACACCGCGATCGCTGGCTCAAAGTGCTGAGCAACACCCATCCCAACGCGCGCAAGCCGCCGCCTCTAAACCACCTCGCCGCCGATCCCGCACTCAAATCCACGTTGGATCGCGAAACCTTCATCGCCCTGGTGGAGCGCGCGCAGAAGTACATTCGCGCTGGCGACATTTACCAGGTGAACCTCGCGCAGCGCCTGGAAGCGGGCACCGCGCTCGGCGGGTGGGAAACTTTCCGCGCGTTGAGCGCCGTTTCGCCGGCGCCGTTCTCCGGTTACTGCGACTGCGGTGAATTCCAAATCGCCTCGAGCTCCCCCGAAATGTTCCTGCGTATGAGCGGGCGTTATGCGCAGACACGGCCGATCAAGGGCACGCGGCCACGCGCCACAGATCCCACGCGCGACGCGCAGCTAAGTTACGAGCTGCAGACCAGCGCCAAGGAAATGTCTGAACTCGTCATGATTACCGATCTGCTGCGCAACGACCTCGGGCGCGTGTGCGAATTCGGTTCGGTCCAGGTTCCGGAGTTGGCGCGCCTGGAACGTTACCCGCACGTGCAGCACCTCGTCTCAACCGTCGAAGGAACGCTGCGTGCCGGCGTCACGCACTTCGACGCATTCGCGAAATGTTTTCCCGGAGGGAGCATCACTGGGGCCCCGAAAATTCGCGCGATGGAAATTATCGATGAGTTGGAGCCCGTCACGCGCGGACCCTACACCGGTTGTATGGGTTACCTCGGCTTCAATCGCGAAAGCCAGCTCAACATTTTGATCCGCTCGGCGGTTTGCAAAGCCGGGCGCACGTATTTCCACGCCGGCGCCGGCATCGTGGCGGACTCGATCCCGAGCGCCGAGTACGACGAAACAATGGCCAAGGCCGCAGGATTTCTCGCGGCGCTGCAATCAAACAACCGGCAGCTTACTTCAACTTACTGAGGGTTTCTTTGATAGCGTTGAAGTTCGGCAATTCCTTCGGCGTCGGGGTCTGCTCGCTGTATTGGACCACTCCGTTCTTATCGATCACGAACGCCGCGCGCGCGCTGACGGCGCCGAGCCCGAGCAAATCGGGCAGCAACGTGCCGTAGGCTTCCGCGGTTTTTTTGTTGAGATCGCTCGCGAGGGTGATGCCGATTTTTTCCTTTTGCGCCCAGGCTTCCTGCGAAAACGGGCTATCCACGCTCACGCCAATGATGTCGGCGTTCACGCTCGTGTAGGCGTTCATGCCCGCGGTGATGTCGCACATTTCCTGCGTGCACACGCCGGTGAAGGCGAGCGGGAAAAACAAAAGCACGGTGTTCTTCTTGCCAAAATTGTCACTGAGTTTCACGTCCACAAGGCCGGACGCCTTCTTGGATTTGAGGGAAAAATCGGGAGCTTTTGAGCCAACAGAAATAGCCATAATCGTTTATTGTTTAAACCGGGTTGCGTTTATAGTGGCGCGCCGCGCGACTGTCAAAGAGCAAGTTGCTGTCATCGATCGTCATAATCGTATCGCACGACATTGCGCCTGCGCGGCGCAAAGAGCACGACCAGCATCCCGAATACAAAGCCGCCGACGTGCGCCCACCATGCCACGCCGCCGAAATCCGCCCGGCTGGCGACGAGCGAAACGGTGCCATTGAAAAACTGCAGTAGAATCCACCAGCCCAAAAAGATGACAGCGGGCACGACGAAAACCGGTCCAAAAAATAACGGCGGGATTACCATCTCAACCCGCGTATGCGGAAAGAATCGGAAGTAGGCGCCCATGATGCCCGCGACTGCTCCGCTCGCGCCAATGGTCGGCAACTCGGAATTCACATTGGTAAAAATGTGTACCAAACCCGCGGCGAAACCGGAGAGCAAATAAAGTCCTAGAAACCGCCTGTGCCCGAGGCGATCCTCCACGTTGTCGCCAAAAATCCACAGCGTCCACATATTGCCGATGAGGTGAAGCCAGCCGCCGTGAAGAAACATCGACGTGAGAAAGGGCTTCGCTTGTTCGAAGATAGTAAAGTGGCGCGCGACGTCATGATTGGTGTAACGGAGCGGAACGATCGCCCAATCGATTAACAGGTATTCAAGTTGCCGGCCCAGGCTCAGTTCGTAAAAAAAGACCAGGCCGTTTAGGAGCACGATCATCAGCGTCACGACCGGAAACGTGCGGGACGGAATATCGTCTCGAAGCGGCAACATGCCTACCTTGCCTGAGCCTGGCGGATCAGCTCTTGCCCTGTTTCTTGAGAAACTTTTGGAGCTTTGGGCGAATCACGAACGCGCAATAGGGCGCATTCGGATTTTTTGCGAAATAGTCCTGGTGATAATCCTCCGCTGCGTAAAACTTCTTCAGCGGCACGATCTCCGTCGTGATCGGGTCTTTGTAATTTGTCGCCAAGACTCTCTTGATCTTTTCCGCCGCCTGCTTTTGCGCCTCATCGTGATACAGAATGATCGAGCGATACTGCGTGCCCTCGTCCGCGCCTTGCTTGTTCAACGTGGTCGGATCGTGCGTCTCGAAGAAAATCTCCAACAGCGTCTCGTACGAAACCTGTTTGGGATCGTACTCGACCTGGATGACTTCAGCGTGTCCGGTGAGGCCGGAGCAGACCTGTTTGTAAGTGGGGTTTTCGGTTTTGCCCGCGGCATAGCCGTTCACGGCGGACTTCACTCCTTTGACGCGCTCGAAGAGCGCCTCGGTGCACCAGAAACATCCACCGCCAAAAGTGGCCAGGGCGGTTTGGTTCGTCGCAGGTTTGCTTTGATCGGCGGCTTCCATGGTTACCAGGCCCAACATCAGGGCAAATAACGCTTTAGTCATTCGTTGCATCATATTCTCGCACAACAATCGGTCAACTTACACGACGTTTTTTGGCCGCGAATTGTTCATGGGCATACCCGCAATCCACGCGGATCGACCCCAACCGACGCGCTCACAACCCAAATGACGGAAAGTTGGCGTACGTATCGATGGCGGATTATCTTCCCTTGGTGCGCATGAGCATATTGCGGCGATTTTTGTTGATTGTGGCGGCAGGCGCTTATGCTGCTTTTCTAGTCCGAGCTGCGCTGCCCACCTTGAGTATGTACTACGACTTCACGGCTTACCTTTTTATGGGTGCTTGTGCTCTAATCGCCACGGTTTGCGCTCGCGGCAGCGAGCGATGGTTCACCTCGATCGCTTTGGTGTTTGCCGTTGCAGCCTCCATCTACGCGGGAAACTACAATGCCCAGCGTCGGGCGAAGGTGCGGGAACATTTCCGTACTCATCATCCGACCGCCGTCGTCGCGTCAGAACTGGAGAAACCAGGCACCGCTACCCCGCCTTGAGTGACTTCAGCGGTGTTCTATCCACTCAAGTAGATCGAGAATTTCTTCCCGGCTCAAGGTGTTGAGCAGCCCCTCGGGCATCGCGGATACATCCGACACTCGACGCGACACAATCTGCTCTTTCAGGATGCGTTCCTGATGGTCCGCATCGGCTGGGTTGGGCGCGAGCGTCACCCTGGTCGCATCTTCGGTCACGACCCGACCGTCGTGGATCGCGCCTGACTTTGTTGTAATGGTGACAGTGCGATAGACATCCGCAATAACCTTCGAAGGCTCGAGGATGCTTTCCATGAGAGCGCGTCGATCGAACCGCGCGCCTACGGCCGTCAGGTCCGGTCCGGCCAGCCCGCCTTCATTGCCAACTCGATGACATTGCGCGCACCCGATTTCTGTGAAAAGACGCCGTCCGCGCGCGCGATCGCGGACCTGCCCGGAAATTGTGGACGCATCAAAATCAGCCATCGTCCATTGCCTCACAAAAGACCGTTGAACCATGGGCAGGAGCGCAGGCACGGTTGGTCTGTCGAGCGCAGCGAGAACATCGGCCAGCGCCGTGCGTTCCGTATCGCTCAGAGTGGCTTCGGCATCCGCGCGGATATAATTCAGCGCCGTCGGCAACATTCTTGCGCCCTGAAATTCCTTCCGTGCCCGCGCGAGCCACGTGAAATAACGGCGGCGCTCATCAAGCGTCCAACCGCCTTTGACCAGCCGCAGCGTAAACAAATAATGCAGCTTCTCCTCCTGCGTTTCGGCGCGGTCAATCAGGGGCAGCGTTTTGGCGATCACACTCGGTGATTCCAAATACACAAGCAGTTCGCATAACGATTGATTCACGCGCGCATCCGCGTCCGGATAATGCGCCTCCCAAGGGGTCTGCAGGTCGCGTACGGCAGTCGCATCCGGTTTGCCCATGCGAATGAAACAAACCGCCAGCGCGCGCACCGCGATTAGCTTCTGCTCGGCCGTCAGACTGGGAAGCGACACCTGCCGAATCCGCGTGAGAATAGCGGGTTGCACTCCGCTGGCATCCTGAGCGCCGACGCGGGCCAGTGCGAGCAGGGCGGTTAATGCCCCGGTCGGCCGCTTTTCCGTGAGAGCGCGTTCTCGCCATTCGGCCGCGGGCCGCATCTCCACTTCCACGCGCGCGGCGTAACGCTTCCAGTGATCCGAATCGTCGAGGTCATTCCAAATCTCACTCAAGGATTTCTGTTTCGGACCATTGACGGGCTCTTTGCGCGTTACCGAAGATTTGTGATCAACCCACGAGTTCGTCGTCGAAACGCGATACAGCCCCGATTGCGTTCGTCTTCCTCCGGTAATGAAATACATTGCGCCGTCCGGACCGAAATCGATGCCAGTCACGTTTAAAGGCCGTCCTTTGAGGAACACTTCCGCCTTTCCGGAGTAACTGGCGCCCCTGCGCTGCAAATGCACTGCGTGAATTTTTCCGTAAGCCCAATCCAGGATGAATAGCGCGCTTCGCCACGGCTCCGGGAAATTGCTCTTCGTTCCGAACTTCACCGCGGTCGGCGAGCCGAGCCCGATATCGACTGCGCTCGGCAGGGTATCGGGCGACCACTCGGGCAGCACGCCCGTGCCGCGCCGCCACCCGTAATCGCCGCCCGGGACCAAATGCAGTACGCGGGTCGGATGATACCACGGCATTCCGGCGTCCCACTCCATGTCCGCATCAAACGTGAACAGATCGCCACTTTCGTTGAAATCGATCCCGTACGGATTGCGCAATCCGCCGGCTACCAGTTCCCAGGAACGCCCTTCGGGATCGGTGCGAATCAAATGCCCGAACGGCATTTTCGCGCTCGCATTGAACAGATGCTTATCCCACTCGCAGGGCAAGAGCCGGTCCTCGGCGTAATGTCGCATGGGCGAGTTGGTGCTGACGCCCTCGCGCGGAAACCCGACGTCATCGCCGTGAATGCTGTAGATCATTCCGTCGGGCCCAAGCGCAAGCTGGTTGCGGCCATGTCCGACACCGCCGGGCGTGGCCTTCAGCAATTCCACCGCCTCGAACTGATCGTCCCCATCGAGATCGCGCAGACGATAAAGCCCTTTCGAATTATTTGCGTTCACGTAAAGCGCACCGTGCGCGAAGAGCAGGCCGCGGCATTCGAGCAGGTTCGTGTTAATGGTCTCAACGCGGATAGTCCCATTGCTGCTGGCCGTCAGCCGCAGCAACCCGCGATCTTCCCGCGCGATAACGATCCGTCCGCGCGGATCAAACGCCAGCGCAACCCATGAACCCTCGTCGGACTGCGCTGAGCGAATCAGTTCAACCTTGAAGCCGGGCAGCGCGGTGATGTGCGCCGTCGTCGTCGCCGAATTCGTCAGTGCCCGCTTCCACTGATTGTAATCCTCCTCCACTGGCACCGGCGCGGCCGCGAGGCAAGTTGACACGCTCAAAATCCAAACGAGACTCGAAAGACGGATGTGCAACAGCATCATTGAAACGGATTGCTGTTGGATTGCAAAGCCGGTGTTAGTGAATTTGTCGCACTGATTACCTTGACCCGCCGCCCCGGCCCGCCTAAGCAGGGCGGATGAAACTCTGCCTCTTTGGTGTTTCGGGCATTACGCTCGGCAAGCACAACATCAAAGACCCGCGGCTTGACCAAGCCCACGAATTGGTCGAAGCGCAGAAAAAGACATACGCCCAGGTGGACGTGGTTGATGAAAAAGAGATGGTCACTTCCGATGCGATTCTGACGACGCGCGGCTCGCTCAGCGACCTGCTGATGAAGGACCTCGATGCGGTCGAGACGCGCCTGGGGCGCGATCCGGGCGAAGCTGAAAAAGCCGTTCTGCAAAAACTGGCAGACGCGTTGATGAGCGAGAAGCCCGTCTCCGCGGCCGGCTTGACGGCTGACGAGATCAAAGCCATCTCCGCGCACAACTTTCTTTCCAATAAGCCGGTCGTCGTCGCCGAAGACGCCGAACTCAAGAATCCAGACCCATTATTCGTACGTGCGTCCAGCGAGAGCGGCTACATCAGCTTTCTCACCGTGGGCGGCAAAGAGAATCGCGCGTGGCCGATTCGCGTGGGCGCGAGCGCGTGGGAAGCGGCAGGGACGATCCATACTGATATTCAAAAGGGCTTCATCCGCGCCGAGATCATCAGCTTCGCGGACTTCGTTGAGGCGGGCGGAGAGACGCAGGCCAAGCGCGCGGGCAAACAACGGCTGGAACTCAAGACTTACGTCATGCACGACTACGATGTCGTTAACTTCCGATTTAACAAATGACGATCCGTCGCGCGCTCGCGCGGGACTAACCCGCATTCAGTGGCCGCTCTGCCCATGCCGTGCGGCCAGCCA
>Ga0075428_100000468_pt1 | contig 40623 bp, 30 predicted proteins | sample RhiMetdeltSRZDD2_FD_75291 | JGI IMG/M metagenome (GOLD analysis project Ga0075428, IMG submission 75291) | Populus rhizosphere microbial communities from Tennessee, USA - Rhizosphere MetaG P. deltoides SRZDD2 | ecosystem: Host-associated > Plants > Roots > Rhizosphere > Soil | place: USA... | reverse complement strand
CACGCACCTCGAGTTCCAGCCTGCTTTCCTTCGCTTCGGCGACCGATTCCTTTTCAGAAGCCAGTTCGGCGGTGATCGCGTCCCGTTCATCGCGCAGTTTCGTCACCTCGCATTCGAGGTTCGTCACCGCGGTGGTTTTCTCGCGCAGAGCCGTCTCAGCCCGTTCGGCGGCGTGTTTCGCCGCGGAAAGCTGCTCATTAAGATCCGTCTCCAGCGACTGTCTGCCCCGTCCATCCTTTTCCCGGTCCGCTTTGGCCCGCTCCAACTCAGCGGCGGTTTCGTGCAGCCGCGCCTCAGCTTGCTCGGCTCGCCGCTTCGCTTCATCGGCGGCCTTGGTCGCGCCTTCCAGCTTCCCATTGAGAGCGTTGCGTTCGTCACGCAGGTTCGCAAAGTCACGTTCGAGTTTGCCGATAACGCCGGCCTTTTCCTTGAGCGCGGCATTGGCTTGTTCCATCATTGCTTTGGCGGAGGCAAGTTGCTCATTCAACTTCGCTTCGACCAACTGGCTCCCGCGCGCGTCCTTCTCGCGTTCAGCTTTTAAGCGCTGGACTTCGGCGGTGAGATTCTGCACGCGCGTTTCGGCTTCCTTGTCGCGCCGCTTCGCTTCGGCAGCCAACTGTTTTTCGGTGCGAAGCTGAACAGCCAGGGCGTCGCGATCTTCACGCAACGCGGCAAGCTGGCGCTCCAATTCGCGATTTCGGTCAGTTTGACCGCGCACGGAGCTTTCCACCGCTTCCTTGGCTTGAAGAGCCGCGTTAAGTTTTTCCTGCATCTCCGCCTCGAGCGAGGCATGCTGGCGGTCACGTTCGGTCTTGACGCGCTCCAACTCATCGGCGGCTTCGTTCAACTCGTTCTCGAGCGCCTCGGCGCGTTGCTGAGATTCGCGCATGGCCCCTTGTGCCGTGCTGAGCCGCGATTCAAGGTCAATCCGGGCTTTCTCGATTTTAACGATTTGCTTCTCAAAGCGCGCGCACTCCTGGGCTTTGCGCTTGAGCGCGGCATCGGTCTCGCGCGCGGCGGATTGTGCCGCATCGAGTTGCGCGCGCAACTCGGACTGTTGCCGCGCCTGCTCTTCGGCTTGCCGGTCGTGCTCGACTTTCAGGCGGTTCAACTCGAGCGTGTTGGTGCGCAGTTCCCTTTCGAGAGCATCGGTGCGTTGTTGCGCTTCCGCCCTGACCTCTTGCTCTGATGTGAGCTGGTTGCTCAGCCGATCCCGCACTTCGTATAGAGATGCGAGTTGCGCTTCGGCCTGTTTCGCGCGATCGGCCTTCGCCAGCTCGGCTTTGGCGCGTTCCAGTTCCGCGGCGTTCTGGCGAAGTTGCCGGTCCAACTCGGCGATCCGCGCCTGGGATTCGGCAACGGCCCGCTCCTCGGCAGTCAGACGAGCATTAAGGCTGTCGCGTACTTGGCGCAGGGAAGCGACTTCGTCCTCGAAGCGCTTGCTGCGGTCGGCGGCTTCCTTGAGCGCAAGTTCCAGGTTGCGTGCCAGTGTTTCGGCGGTGCCGAGTTGATTACGCCACTCGGTTTCGAGCCGCTGTCGCTCCGCCAGTTGTGCGTCCTGCTCGCTGCGCACGCGGGCGATTTCCGCGGCGCTCTCGCGCAGCTTAGCTTCCACCTCGTCGGCGCGACGCCGGGCCTCGCCGGAAGACTGCTGCTCAGCCGCCAGCTTGGCGTCGAGCTCATAACGGCTCTCGCGCAACGCAGTCAGTTCGTGGCCCAGCCGGGTAAATTGCTCGGCCTGTTCCAACCGCAGGCTGTTGCCAATCAAACGCACGCGCTCGTCGACATCACGGTTGCGTTGTGCCTCCTCCTGCCATGCGCTCTCGAAATGCCGGCACTTCGCCGTGAGCGTGGCCATCTCCCGCTGCCAATCCCCCTCCGCGGTCTGGCGGTCAGCGGTCTGCTTGTTTAGTTCGGTGCGAATCTGATCGATCTCGCTTGTGTTCTCACGCAACTGCAGTTCGAGATCGTCCGCGCGCTGGCGGAATTCGGCACTCCTGGACTGTTCCTGGCCGAAGTTCGCGTTGAGTTCGTTGTAAGCCTGCTGAAGCCGGGTGATCTGCGCCTCGAATTCCCGCGCGCGCTCGGACTCCTTCTCGCACGCAGCGCGCGAACGCTCGGCAGCAGCCTTGGCGGCATCCACTTCCCCGCGCAACTGTTGGCAGGCCGCCAGCGCTTCGTCGTTGCTTCGCTGCAAGTCGGCCACTTGCTTTTCCAGCGCATTCCGTTTCGCTGCGAGTTCCTGAAACTTTTCTTCCAGAGATTTGCGCGCGGTGATTTCCCGTTCCAGCGCGGCTCGCTCCCTCTCCAGGTCGGTGTCCTGGCTTTCCACGCGTTGACCGAGTTCGTCCCTCTCTCGCTGGATGCGTTCCAGGCTTTCGCGGTTCTTCGCCGCTTCTTCCGTGAGCGCTTCGAACTGCTTGCGCAGATCGTCCTGTTCTCTCGCGAACGGCGGCGCCCCGGGCGGCGGCGCCGCCGGAAGGAGATGCGTCTGCGGTGAGCCCGCCATCTGTGCCTTCAGCTGATTAATAAAAGCCGTTCCGCCGTGCGGTGGCGGTGCTGCAGGTGCACCCGCAAGGCTCGTTCCCGCCGGAACCCTGGCAGCAGGCGACGGTAGGGGCGGCTGCGCTGTTTCGGGAATATCAGCCAGATCGCGGAACACCGCCGTCCAATGGGCTCCCCCGAACTTCGAAACCATCGTCGTATCGGTGCTCCACGTTAATCGCGTCACAGACGCGCGAAATTCACTTCCATTCTTCCGGAGCGCGGTCACGCGCACCGACGCAAGCTTGTTCGTCTCACCCGGCTTTGCCTTCTGCAGCAGCGTGCCCAGCACCACCGCCGCATCATTTTTCATCAGCATCTGTAATTGCTTCCCGACCAACTCGGAACTTTGCCAGCCGAACATCGCGGTGCTCGCTCCATCGGCCGTCACGATTTTCCCGAAACTGTCCAGCGTGAGCACCGCCACCGCGTTCGGAGCGGCCGCACCCTTTAGATCGAACGGCAATCCCCCCCCAGCATCGGCAAACGGATCCTGCACGGAGAATTGCGCGGTCGGCGCAGGGCCGAATGTGCCTTTCGCTCCAGATTGTCCTGCAGATTTGGGCGTCGGAACGGACGGCGGAACGGAAGGCCTGAGCAGCCCGAGCGGTTGGTCCGCGGCAGAATTCGCCGGCGGCTTGGCAGTCACGGTCGCTTGCGTGGCGGTTATGGCGGGCGGCGGCGACGTTTCCTTCGGCGGGGGAGCGGGCTTGACGGCTTCTTTGCCCGAACCCTTGGCTTTGCCGAAGCCAAGGTTTTTCAATGAGAATTTCATAGAATCGAGAATCGATGAGGATGACTTCTTCGCGGACGGCTTCGCGATCATGCTTGTGTCTGGAAATTCCTTTTTCTTCTTTGTCGCGGGCGCGGGTGGTCGCGCCAGGACCGTTGCGGTGACTTCCCCGATGATCGCGTCAATCGGGGTTTGAGCCTTGTCGAACACCTTCGTAGCTCCAGCTTTCGTCCCGCGCCGCGTCCACGCCGACATGTTGTCGGCGCTCGTGCAAACGAAGATGGGCATTTTGGCGTATTCTTTTGTCTGGCGAACTTCCCTGATTACTTCGACGCCCTTCACAAAGGGCAGCAGCAGATCCATGAAGATGGCGTCGGGCGTGGGACCAGCGCGAAGTTTCTCCATCCCCAGGATACCGTTGGAGGCATGGATCACTTCAAACCCCGCGGCGCGCAGCTTGTCCCAAAGCACGAGCCGCGTGCGCGAATCATCCTCGATCAGCAGAATGCGGCGCTTCCCCGAGGCAGAAGATGAAGCCTCCACGGGTGCGTGGGTATCGCCCTGAGATGATTTCATCCCAGCCATAGAAAACTACCGGTCCACAATTCGGTCTAAATGGAACATCGGGCGAAAAAGCTGCCCCCTTGAGGAACTTTCAGCACGATCTTGTCAAAAACGACCTACTAAGGCTTGGCCAGCGGTTCGGATTGGTAACCCAGGGCTCCGGTTGACCGGAGTTCCGCGCCCCAGCGCTGTGGATAACATGTGGATAAGGGGTGTGCAAGTTCCTGTTGCGACGAACTTGATTGTTTCTAATATGTGTGCGGTTCCGGGCAACAGAACGTTTCTTCTGCGGGGTCCCCCAACCCCCACCTCCTTGGCGTCTGTTGTCCGGATCTTTCCAGGAGCGACGGACAGGGCGGAATGCCGGCCCTGCCTTACTTCAACCACGCGGGCAGTTTCTCACCGGACCAGATGTCTTCGAGTTTCTGCCGAGCCCGCACGACCGCGGCTTTGTTTCCATGGACCAGGACTTCCGCCGCCATGGCTCGCGAATTGTAATTGGAGGCCATAACAAATCCGTACGCGCCGGCGCTCAAGAGCGCGAGATGATCGCCCTCACCGACCTTCGGCAATGGACGCTCCTTCGCAAAGTAATCACCCGATTCGCAGATGGGCCCGACGACGTCGGAGGAGATGACGCCGTTCGCAGCGCCGTTGCGGCGCGCGACCGGGACGATTTCATGATAGGAATCGTAAAACGCAGGACGAATGAGGTCGTTCATCGCGGCATCGACGATAACGAAATTCTTGTGGCCGGTTTGCTTTACGTACTCGACGCGCGTGACCAGGATGCCCGCGTTGCCGACAATGAAGCGACCCGGCTCAATAAGAATGCGCACCCCCAGGGGCTGCAGCAGCGGCACCAGTGTCTCGGCATAGCGCGCAGGCGTTAGAATGTTTTTAGCCTGCGGCGATTGCCACCAATCCGGGTCGGCGCTTTCGAGCGCCGACTTGTACATGATTCCCAGCCCGCCGCCGATGCTGAAGAACTCAAAACCGTAGCGGGCAGACAAGGTCTTTGCCAACGGTACGACTTTCCGCACCGCGGCCTCGAACGGCTTCACGTCCGTTAACTGCGATCCGATGTGCATTTGAACGCCCCGCAGGCGCAGGTTCTTGAGCTTGCTGGCGCGGGCGTAAATGCCTTCCACCTCTTCGAATGCGACACCAAACTTGTTCTCGTAAGTGCCGGTGGTGATCTTGGCGTGAGTGCCAGCGTCGACGTTCGGGTTCACGCGCACGGCCACGGGCGCGATTTTCCTCAGCCGCGCGGCAACACGATCGATACGCTGCAGCTCTGGTTCGCTTTCGACGTTGAACGAATAAATCCCTTTGCGAAGTGCGAATTCGATTTCACCTTCGGTTTTGCCCACGCCAGCGAAAACGCATTTTTTCGGGTCACCGCCGGCCGCGATGACGCGGCGCAGCTCGCCTTCGCTCACGACATCGAACCCGCTGCCGAGATTTGCCAGGGTGCGCATGACCGCCGCGTTCGAGTTCGCCTTCATGGCGTAGCAGATCAAGTGATCGAGTGGTGAGAGCGCGCACTTAAGTTTTTGGAAATGGTCGGTAAGCGTGTGCTGCGAGTAGACGTAGAGCGGCGTCCCAAATCGTTTGATCAAGGACTCGATCGGCACGCGCTCGCAATACAACTCGTTGCCGACATAATGGAAGTCATGCATGGACGTAGTCTTGCCAGAGCAGACTGGCAGCGCAATCCAGACTGGGCCGCAGCTCAGGGCTGCGTTTCGGCGAGAATCTTCGCGCGCTGAGTGTGGTATTCGATCGGAGTGATGCGATCGGCCTTATAGGCCTCAAGCAACGCGGCCAATTTGTGGGCGCGCATGTTCACCACGGGTGCCGCAACGACTGGCGTGGTCTGGGCAGTCGTGGTTAGCGGTGCCACCGTGGCCTTTGCCTGGACCGGGGTCGAAGGTTCCACCGGTTTGCCCGGTGCGGGAGTCACAGTTCCGGGACGGACCCCGGTGATCTCGTAAAGCTTTTGATCGACGACGGCGCGTGCCGCAGCTTCCTGTTCCGGGGTGAGCGGTTTGGTCGGCGCAGGCGCTGGGGCCGCCACGGCCGCGGGCGTGGTCACCGCAACGGTCGCGGCGGGCGTGGTCACGGCCGGGGCCGGGACGGGCGTCGTCACTACGCGAGCCGGCGCAGGCGTCACCACAGGCGCAGGGGGAGTCACAGCCGGCGGTGGAGCGGTTGATGGAACAGGCGCAGTGGCGGATCGCGAATTGGCCAGCGCGCGATTGAGCATCTCGCGAGCGGTAACTTCCTGTTCAGGCGTGAGAGTCGGAGTCGTCGCGGGCGCAGTCGGCAACGGTGAAGGAACAGCGACAACCGGCGGGGCTGGCGTCGTCACTGCCGGAACCGGCGTAGCGGGTGCGGGCGTAACAACCGGTGTTTGCACGGGGGGCGTAACGGCCACCGTGGGCTTTGGCGGACTGGCCTTGATCTCGGCAGTTTTCTGATCCAGCAAATATCGAGCGGCGGATTCCTGATCGGCAGTCAACGTTGGAACTGGCGCGGGGGCCGCAGGCGGAGGTGTCGTTACCGCGGGTCGCGGAGGTGCTGCGACCACCGGAGGCGGTGCTGTGGGTGCGGGCGCAGGAGGAGCGGTCGTTACAGTCGGTTTTGGCGGACTGACTTTGATCTCAGCGGTTTTCTGATTCAACAATTCACGTGCTTTGGCTTCCGCATCCGGCGTCAAGGTGTTCGTGAGGGGCGAGGTCTCGGCAACGGCGGCCGGCGCTGTGGCGGGAGCCGCGGGAGCGCGCGGAGCGGGCTGCGGTGTAGTTTCAGGTTCGCGGCGCTTGCGAGCCTTCTCAACCTCGGCTTCAATGCGCTTCAACTCAAGCTCGCGCTGTTCCCGGCTCGCATCGGCGGGCGGTTGCACGGCCGGAGCAGGCGCCGCAAGAGCCGGCGTTGCCGCGCGCTTTTTCTGTTCCTCGAGCCGTTGCTTCGCTTCGGCTTCGGCGCGCTTGCGAGCGGCCTCGCGCTCTTGAGGCGTCGGAGCCGGTGCAGGCGTGCTCTGGCCGATCGATTCGAGGAGTTTGCGGGCACGCTGTTCAGCTTCAGGAGTCAGCGTCGGCGAAACAGGAGCATTCGTAGTGGCCTGCGCAAAAGCTGAGGCGCCGAGGCCTGCCGCAAGGCATAAAGCGGCTAATCGGACGTAAAGTTGCATACCTTTCCTTACTGTATGTAGCTGCTTGAATCAACTGGTAAATGGAAGACGGCGACTCCGACGAACTTGATTGCTATTATCAAATCTGCACTGCTATCGAAACAGTTTTTTGATAACGGTGTTGCCGACGTATTTCCGCAATTCCTGGCGAATGGGGTGTGGGAACGCAGTGGTCTACATACTCAACCCAGCTTGCGGCGGGCGCCGTTCAGCTTCATCTACCCAATATGGAACAACAAGTTACTACCCCGGCAAAGTTTAGCGTTTTCGCCATCATCGCCATCGTCGCGGCCATTCTCAGTTTCGTCACCGGAGCCGTGCTCGGTTTGGTGTTTGCACTGATCGCAATTCTATTCGGAGTGATAGCCATGATTTCGGCAACGCGATCGAGTGTGCGCGGAGGGTTCACGGGAATGCTGGCGTTTCTTGCGGGCACTCTCGGAATTGTCGCCGCCGTGGTGAAGGCGGTCATGTGGTTCTTTTAGCTATTCACCGGCGGCGCGCAATTCCACGTCCACGTCCCCGCCCGCGCGGACACTTGCCAGGACATGCCAGGGTCTGCAGCAGACCTGGCAGTCTTCCAGGTAGTGCTGCTCCTGGCCTGCTGATTCGTCGATCAGGATCGTATTTTCCTCACCGCAATACGGGCATGTGACTGTTGCTTCCATGCGCTTTAGGACATTCTGGCGTCCGCCAGGGACGCTAAAAAGGCGAAAAAGTCCAACAAACCTGTTGACTTCGAGATTCCCTTTGTTAGGTTCTCCGCTCTTTAGTTTTAGGGAATGAAGACACATTTGCCGAAAGTGGATTTGAATCAGCGCAAGTGGCACGTGATTGATGCCAACGGCGCTGTGTTGGGCCGTTTGGCTGCGCAGGTTGCCGACATTTTGCGGGGGAAGAACAAACCCACGTTTACGCCCCACCTCGACGCGGGCGATTTCGTAGTGGTGATCAACGCGGAGAAGGTCGCCGTGACCGGTAAGAAGGAGACGCAAAAGGAGTTCATGACCTATTCCGGGTGGAAGGGCGGCGAAAGATTTCGCACCGTCGCTGAAATCCGGGCGAAGCATCCTGAAAAGCTCATCACGCACGCAGTTCGCGGCATGGTGCCGAAGAACCGGCTCGGGCGAGTGCTCATGACCAAGCTCAAAGTTTACAAGGGCGACAAGCATCCTCATTCGGCGCAGCAACCGACTCCGCTCGCAGCCGCGAAGTAATTATATGGCAGAGAAGACTTCCGATTTTTTGGGCACGGGCCGGCGCAAGACTTCAATCGCGCGGGTGCGGCTCTCGAACGGCTCGGGCAAGATCACCGTCAATGGCCGCACTTTCGAGAACTACTTTTCAACGGAGACCCTGCGCGGTGTCGTCACGCAGCCGTTGAATCTCACGCAGACGACGAGTCGATTCGACGTGAATGTCAACGTCACGGGCGGCGGGCCTGCCGGCCAGGCCGGTGCAGTCCGCCATGGCATCGCGCGCGCTTTGATCGCGGCGGATTCGACTTTGCGCCCGACCTTGAAGGCCGACGGCCTCCTCACGCGCGACCCGCGCATGAGGGAACGCAAAAAGTACGGCCAGCCGGGTGCTCGCAAGCGCTTCCAGTACAGCAAGCGCTAAACCGGGAAGGAATTCACGAGCCCCGCTGGTTCACCCGCGGGGCTTTCGCCTTTTGTGGGTGCTTCGGCTGGGCTAAACGGGCATGAACAAAGTTAAAGTAGGAATTGTCGGCGCCTCGGGTTATTCGGGCGAAGAACTCGTGCGCCTCCTGTTGTCGCACCCGCACGCCGAACTAACTGCGATCACGTCGCGCCAGTATGCCGGCCAAACGCTCGCGCAGGTCTTTCAAAAGTTCAGCCATTATCCGAAGTCGCGCGAACTGCGTTTCATGGAGTCCAACCCCGACCTTCTGGCGAAACAGGTGCAGGTCGCGTTCCTGGCGCTGCCGCATGGCGTCGCCGCCGAGTTCGCAGCACCGCTGTTGCAACACGGCTGCCAGGTCATCGACCTGAGCGCGGATTTTCGCGTCCACGATCCAGCGATCTACAAGGAGTTTTATGCGCACAATCACCCTGCGCCCGAGTTGCTGGCAAAGTCCGTTTATGGCTTGCCGGAGGTTTATCGCAGCGCGATTAAGGGCGCGACGCTGATCGCGTCCCCAGGCTGTTATCCGACGAGCATTCTGCTTCCCATCCTTCCGCTGTTGCGCGCGAAGTTGATCAAGCCGACCGGCATCATCGCAAACTCCCTCAGCGGCGTGAGCGGCGCTGGACGCAAAGCGGAAGTCGATTACCTGTTCGTCGAGTGCAACGAAAGCGTGCGGCCGTACGGCGTGCCAAAGCATCGGCATCTCTCGGAAATTGAGCAGGAGCTTTCGAAAGCTGCTGGCGAAAAAGTCGTCATTCAGTTTTCGCCGCATTTGATCCCAGTGAGCCGAGGAATTTTGAGCACGCTTTATCTTGCGCCGGAAAAACATTTCGGCACCGATGCCGAAATGCAGGAACTCGCTTCGCGCCTCACGGCTTGTTACGCGCAAGCCTACGCGAACGAACCGTTCGTGCGCGTGCTTGAAGGCAAGGCGCTTCCCGATACGAAGAATGTCACCGGCACGAACGTGATTGAAATCGCGTGGCGTCTCGACCCGCGCACGGGGCGTCTCATTGTCATGAGCGCGGTCGACAACGTCGTGAAAGGCGCCAGCGGCCAGGCGGTCCAGAGCATGAACATTCTTTGCGGATTTCCCGAAACCACCGGGTTGATTTAGCATGCCAAAGAACTTCAAAACGACTCCCGGTTCGGTCACCGCACCGCAGGGGTTCCTGGCCAGCGGCGTGTTTTGCGACATCAAGCGCCTTGGCACCGGCAAAGGCTCAAACAAGGGACGCAAGCGCGATCTCGCCCTGATTGTTTCCGAAGTCCCCGCGACCGTGGCCGGAATGTTCACCACCAATCAGGTCTGCGCCGCCCCGGTGAAGGTCTGCGCGGAACGAGTGAAGAAGGGCGTCGCCCAGGCGATCGTCGTGAATTCCGGCAATGCCAACGCGTGCACGGGCGAGCAAGGCTTGCGGGACGCGCGGGCCATGACCGCTTTGGTGGCGAAACAATTCTCCCTGCGCGAAGAACATGTCCTCGTTGGGTCGACCGGGCGCATCGGTGTGGCGATGCCAATGCTCAACGTCAAGGCCGGCATCCTCGAGGCATCCGCGCTCCTGGGTCACGGACCTGAGCACGCCGCCGAAGCCGCTGAAGCGATCATGACCAGCGACACGCGCGCGAAACAAATCGCGGTTGAGATCAAGCTCGGTGGCAGGACGGCACGTGTTGGTGGCATCTGCAAAGGCGCCGGGATGATTCAGCCCGGCATGAGCGCCACAGGGCAGCGGCCCCCTCCCCTGCCCTTGCACGCAACGATGCTTTGCTTTGTGACCACCGACGCGGCGATCAAACCCGCTCCGCTGCGGACCGCGCTGCAGGAAGCGACTGCTCTCAGTTTCAACCGAATCACGGTCGATGGCGATATGAGCACCAATGACACCGTGCTCGTGCTCGCCAATGGATTGGCCGGCAACACGCCAATCGCGAGCACGTCTGGCCGCGACTTTGCGGCGCTTCAAGAAGCGCTGAATTACGTCCTGCTCGAACTCGCCAAAATGATTGTGCGCGATGGTGAAGGCGTCTCGCGCTTCGTCACGGTGCGCGTGAACGGCGCGCGGTCGCCGCAGCACGCGGACATCGCCGCACGGGCCGTCGCGAACAGCGCGCTGGTCAAAACCAGCTGGTGCGGCGGCGACCCGAACTGGGGCCGCATCATCGACGCGCTCGGCTATTCCGCGGCCGAAGTGGTCGAGAGCAAAGTCGATATTGCTTACAGCCCGCCGGGCAGCCACAAGCTGCTCTACTCGTTGAAACGTGGACGCCCTGTGAGCACCTCGTTCGCGGCACTCTGCAAAATCGCCGCGCTGCCGGAGTTCGATTTGCACATCAACCTGAATCTCGGGAAGGGCTCGGCAGTAATCTACGCGGCAGACTTGACTGAGGACTATGTCGATTTCAACAAGGGCGATGTGAATGACCCCTCGTCTTTGGGCGGCTAAGATGGAAGAACTCATTTCCAAAGCAAAGGTCCTGCTCGAAGCGTTGCCTTATATCCAGCGATTCCGCAGCCAGACCTTTGTCGTGAAATACGGCGGCAGTTTTATGGATTCGTCCGATCCCGAAATCCGCAACGGCGTCGCGCGAGATATCGTCTTCCTTGAAGCGGTTGGGATCAATCCGGTGGTTATCCACGGCGGCGGCAAAGCGATCACGCGCGCCATGGAGGCGGCGGGACTCAAGCCCAACTTCGTCCAGGGCCAGCGCGTGACCGACGAAGCAACAGTGAAGGTTGTTGATCAAGTACTCTCGCGCGAGATCAATCCCGAAGTGATAAAGACGGTCGCAAGTCTCGGTGGCAAAGCGAAAGGTTTTGCCGGCACCGATATTTTCACTTGCCACAAATTTTTTCTGACGGGCTCGAACGGGGAAAAAGTGGACATTGGCTTCGTCGGTGAAGTTACCGGCGTCAACACTGAACCGTTGCGCGAGTGCATCCGCCGCGGGGTCACGCCGGTCATTAGCCCGACCGCTCGCGGCGAGGACGGCCATATATATAATTGCAACGCCGATGTCGCCGCCGCACAGGCCGCCATCGCGTTGAAGGCGCGCCGGCTTGTGTTCATGAGCGATGTGCCGGGACTCATGCGTGATCCGAAGGACGCCTCGACCGTCATCGCCCATTTGCAATCCAGCGAAGTCGATGGCCTGAAGAACGCAGGCATCGTCGACAAGGGCATGATTCCGAAAGTGGACAGCGCCGTCGCCGCGATTCGCGCCGGGGTCGATAAGGTCTCGTTCGTCGATGGCCGCGTGAGTCACTCGGTCCTGCTGGAGATTTTCACCGATGCCGGAGTCGGCACGGAGGTTGTTCAATGAAACACATCGCACCCGACCCCCCCGGCATCGTCCGCAACGACGTTGCCGCCATCCAGGAACTCTACGCCAAACACGTCGTGCCTAGCTACGCGCGCTTCGATCTCGCCCTCAGTCACGGCGCGGGTAGCTACGTCTATGATGTTTCCGGAAAACGGTACCTCGATCTCGGCGGCGGCATCGCGGTCTGCTGTCTGGGTCACGCGAACCCCGAAATCACCGAAGCGCTCATCACGCAATCCAGGAAACTCGTTCACGTTTCAAATCTCTATTACAACGAACCGCAGGGGCGCCTGGCGAAGGCGATCGTCACCGCCCTGGCTCCCGGCAAAGTATTTTTCTGCAATAGCGGCGCCGAAGCCGACGAAGGCCTCTACAAACTGGCACGGAAATTCGGCCATGACGAAGGGCGTTTCGAGATCATCACCGCTTTCAACTCATTCCACGGCCGCACTCTCGCCGGCATCTCCGCCACAGGTCAGGAAAAGGTGAAAAAAGGATTCGAGCCGATGGTTCAGGGCTTTCGCCACGTGCCGTTCAATGACCTCGATGCCGTCCGCGAAGCGATTTCTCCCGCGACCATCGCCGTGCTCATCGAAGGCATCCAGGGCGAAGGCGGCGTGACTGCTGCCACTCCCGAATACCTGCTCGGTCTGCGCAAACTCTGCGACGAAAGGAAAATGCTGCTTCTCATGGACGCAGTCCAATGCGGTCACTTTCGGACGGGTCGCTTCCAAAGCTTCCAGCGCATCCTAGAAGGAGTTGCCGGAGGTGAATCCTTCCTGCCCGATGGCCTTTCGATGGCCAAATCTCTCGGCGGTGGCTTTCCCATGGGTGCATTTTGGGTGCGCGAAAAATATCAGGATTTACTCGGACCGGGCACGCACGGCACGACCTTCGGAGGCACTCCGCTCGCGTGCGCCGTCGCAGCAAAGGTCATGGACGTGATCCAACGCGACAAACTCGCCGATAACGCGCGTGCCGTTGGCGAGTTCATCAAGGGCGAACTCCAGCGACTCGCGGGCAAGTTCCCGAACGTGATCACTGCCGTTCGTGGTCTCGGTCTGCTGATCGGGTTCGAGCTCGCCTCGAACATTCCGGCGTTTGCTGCCGGCGATCGCGCCGCATCGATTCAGTTCGTCAATCGTCTGCACGAGGCCGGGGCGCTCGGCATTCCGGCCGGCAACACCGTCATCCGCATTTTGCCCCCACTGAATCTCTCGCGCCGCGAAGCCGAGGAAGGCATTCAGATCATCGCCTCACTCGTCAGTAAACTCGCAGCCTAGTATGAAACACCTGTTGAGTTTGGAATCGTTGTCTCGGGCGGACATGGACGTGATCCTCCAAAACGCGGCGGTCTTCAAAAAGCAGCGCGGCGACAGCCAGCACAAACCGCTCGCGGGCCAGTCGTGGGCGCTCGTCTTCACCAAATCCTCGACGCGCACGCGCGTCTCCTTCGAGGTCGGCATTCGCGAACTCGGCGGCAGCGTCATGTTTCTGAGCGCAAACGACATTCAACTCGGCCGCGGTGAACCGATCAAGGATACCGCCCGCGTTTTGGGCCGCATGATCCACGGGGCCGTTATCCGCACTTTTGCGCAAAAGGATGTCGAGGAGTTTGCCCAATTCTCCGGCATCCCCACCATCAACGCGCTCACGGACGACGAGCATCCCTGCCAGATTCTCACGGACATTTTCACGTTTCAGGAAAAGCGCGGGCCCATTCAAGGCAAGGTCGTTACGTTCATCGGCGATGCTGCTTGCAACGTCCCTGTCTCCTGGATTTTTGCCGCCGCCAAACTCGGCTTTGAGCTGCGTCTCGCAGCGCCGAAATCGTACCAGCCCCCGCGCGAACTGATTGCTCGCGCCGGCGGCAAAATCATCTGCACGGAAGATATCAAAGCCGCGGCTTTGAGTGCTGACCTTCTCTACACCGATGTTTGGGTCTCGATGGGCAAGGAAGCCGAAGCAGCGGAGCGCCTTAAAACGTTTCAAGGGTATCAGATCAACGAAGGCGTCGTAAAACAGGCAAAGCCCGGCGCGCTCGTCATGCACTGCCTGCCGGCTTATCGCGGCAAGGAAATCGACGAACAGACTTTCGAGGCACACGCGCAGACGATCTTCGACCAGGCCGAAAACCGGCTCCACGCCCAGAAGTCTATTCTCAATTGGGCCGTTTCGTAGCGGGAGTCGTCGGGATACTGTTATCGGTCGTAGGCATATTTTTGATCGTGAAGCCGGCGGCATGAGGCGAGCACGGGCCAGAGCGTCATTACCTCGGCGGCTTGTTGGCAACGCCCCAGCCGCGGATGAAGCCAATACATTGGGCGACGTCGGGAACGGAGTGGTCCCAATTGTTTTCGTATTCGATGGAGATGTTCCCTTCGAACCCCTGGGCCTTCAGCTCAGTAAGAACGCCGGGGATGTCCGAAACGCCCGTGCCGAAAACCTGGTCGGGTAAGCCCTTGCCAATCTCGGCACGCTCTTTGAGGTGCGCGCTGATCACGCGGCCCTTGAGAATTCTAATGCACTCGACCGGCTTCAACCCTGACGTCGCCCAGTGCCCGGTGTCAGCGCAAGCGCCCATGCGCGGATCGCGATCCTTCACGAGCGAGAGGACGAAGTTGGGGTCCCAAAGTTTGTAGCTCGGATCGTTCGGGCGTTTGCCATGTTCGTGAATGCCGACCTTGATGTCGAATTCCTTGACCAGCTTCTCGATGATATCGAGGTTCTTGATGTCCTCCGTCGTGATGCCGTACAGGTTGAGCTTCTTCGCGAACTCGAAAATCTTGCGCCACTCGGCTTCGTCCTTGCCGCCCACTACTCCGTAGTTCACGGCGAGAATTTTGTGCTTCGCGAGTTTGGCTTTAACCTTCGCCACGACGTCGTCCGACGAGGTGTGGTTCCACTTGACAGCACGTTCATCGGGACTGAGCGGCTGATCCGGATAAAACTCAATGACTTTGCCGCCGGCCTGCTCGGTCTTTTCGATGGCCTCAAAGACAGTGAAACGATTGAAGGTGTAAGCCTGCGCGCCGACCGCAAAACCCGCGATCTTGTGCGCATCGGGAATTTTTTGACCCGCGTTGACACCCATAGCCAGCGAAAAGGCAAATAGTCCTGAGAGAAAAATATGCTTCATAGATTGATGGGAGAAATAGCAACTCTACCCAATGCGGCTGTCAAAACAAAAAGACCACGAATTCAGGAAAGTCAGGGGATAATGACTTTGAGGGCTTCGCGCTTGACTGAAAACGTGGCGGGCAGGTGGCCAACGTTCTCGCCTTCGACGTGGAACGGAACCTGGGCGGTGCTGGAGAGGGTAAACTTTTCGGCTTTGAGGTGTTGCACGGCGCCTGATTCGTAGAGGCGATTGGTGAAGAGGCCCCACGTGCCGCGCAGGATGCGCTCGGTGTCGAGTATCGGAAAAATGGAAATTTCCAGGACACCGTCGCGCAGGTCGGCGAGCGGAAAAAGCCGCCAGTTGCCGCCGTAGAACTGCCCGTTGCCGATGATGACAAGTTCACCGGTGAGCGTGCGCGTGCCGTCGGCGACAGTGATCTGCGGAAGGGGTCGCGCGAGGGCCTGCAAACCAGACCAGACATACGCGAGGCCGCCGACTTTCTTTTTGTACTCCCAGTTCACTAAATCGATCGCTTTGGAGTCCCATCCGGCGCCCGCGATTTGCGCGAAGAAACGCCGCTCCGTTTTATCGTTCGCCCCAAACTCCACTTCGGGCAAATCGATCGTGGTGTCGCGCGCCTGTTTGATCACTGACCACGCGCGGGTAAAGTCGGTGGGCATGCGCAATTCGCGCGCAAAGACATTGATCGTGCCCAGAGGCAGGACTGCAAAGCGCGTGCGCGCGAAGGCATCCGGCACGTCGCCGATGCCGTTGAGGACTTCGTTGACGGTGCCGTCACCGCCGGCAGCGACAACGATTTCGAAACCTTCGCGCACGGCTTCGGCGGCGAGAGCGCGGCCGCCACCCGGCGAAAACGTTGGCTTCAACGTGCATTCCGCGGAGAGCGCAGCCAGGTGATCACGAAACCTTGCGGCTTTCGTGCCACGGGCCGCTGGATTGAAGATGACGCAAATCTTCATCGCACTACTCTGCAAAGCTCAACTCGAGAATGCGTCCCGGCAACGAGCCGAACTCGCCTTTGTTGTCGGTCTGGCGCGAATATTCGAGAATGTAAACTTTGCGGTTGAGCAGCAGGAGATCGAGCGGTCGGCCAAGCGGCGCGAGCACCGTGTCAATGTGCGCGACGTAGTTACGAGCATGGTCGGGATCAGGATTCTCCAAACGCACGCGCAAAAGGTCGAAGCCGTGATCCTGCGGCTGCTTGATCAGGTGGCCGAAGCGGACGAGGAGAAAGGTGCCGCGCCAGCCTTCAGGAAAATCTTTGCCCAGATAAACGATGCCCGCGGGCGAAGAGTGCGGATGAAACGTGGAAAGCGGCTGCGTGGAACTTCCGCCGGCCGCCGGGCCGAGATTGGCGATTGGATAAGTGAACACGACACCGGGAGGCGCGTCCGGAGTGTGGGCGTACGGCTTATTCGTCCAATTCGAGAACTGGAATGGGAAGCCGTAGTGCTTGCCCTTCTCGAGAAGGTTGAGTTCCTCGGGAGCGTCCGCATCGGGGCCGTTGTCCGTCGCGAGCAGTTCCCCTTTATCATTCCAGCAAAACCCGTAGCTGTTGCGCAGGCCGTCGCAGAAAATTTCGCACACGGGCTTCTCGTCAGCAAGGTTGAGCCGCCACATGCACGCGCTGTTGGTGAGTTCGCCGCCCTTGTAATAGCGCGGGTCGGCGCCGGGTTCGTTGCCGTCCGTGCGCGAACCGCTGCTGACGTAGAGCAAGCCGTCAGGCCCGAAGGCGACGTGACTCACGCCGTGATTGAACGGACCGATGCCCCAGGGATACGTGGTCTGAAACCACGGCTGCGGTTTCACGCCGGGGCTGAGCGGTCGCGCTGTGCGAAAAATCGTCACCTCGTTGGTAACAAGAACCCCGTTCTCATTGCGCTGGTTGCAGGAAATGTAAAGACGTCGCTCCCGATCGAAGCAGACGCCCAGCGCGCTCGGATTGCCCCGGTTGCGATCGATGTAATCCCTTCCGCGCAGCACCTGGTTTGTTCGGCCACTCGGCACCTCCACGCGCCACACGTCGCCGTCACCCGTAAGCACATAGAGCGCTTTCCCATCGCTCGCGAGGCGAGTGCCGTGGTCGGGCAGCTTTACCAATTCGCGCAATCGCATTCCCTCGGGCGGTTTCGGAACTGGAGGATACGCATGAGCTTTGACGAGTTTCTCGTACGTTGCGAAGCGTGACTTCGAACGAACACCGGCGACTTGCTGGGTAGTGATCGGACCCGCTGAATTTCCGAAACTGTTGCGCACGTAGGTGAGCACGTCCGCAACTTTGGCGTCGTCGAGCAAAACGGGCGGCATCACGCCATCGTAGTTCGTCCCGTTCACGGTGATCTTGCCCGAGAGTCCCTGGACGAGAGCGAAGATGGCGCCATCGCTGTTCAGCAGATAATCGGAATTCGCGAGCGGCGGAAACGTGCCGGGCGTCCCCTGCCCGCTCGACTGATGGCAAATGACGCAGTGCTGAAGATAAAGAAGCTTACCGCGATTTAGTTGCGCGCGGGTATTGGAGTCGGCGTCGTTTTCGGCGGCCCAGACTGGTGTAATTGAGGCGAGCACGAGGCCAACGATGCGGACGAAAAGCGACATGAGGGCGCAGAATATCGGCCTCGTGGCGGTGCGTCAAACGACAGCGTGGGCTTTCAAATCCGTTACTAAATAATTGTTACAATTGTAGTACTTATTTAGCGACTTCGACAAACACCCGTTGTTCCTCTGTCAAGGGTTGAAGCAATACTTTCCCAAAAAAAATCTTGCCTGACGAATTTGACGACGCCGCAGGATGGGGTAAACTACCACTCCGAAACCAAGGGGGTCTTTCACGTGGAGAGGTGAATCGGCGGTTGTACGCATGGGCGACAACTGTACACAGACTCAGTCAAGGAGATGAAAAAATTGAGACCAAGTACTTTATTGTCCGCCAAACGAATGGCGGCTTCTGTTCTTTTTGCGGTGGGCGCGTCTGTGCTCACGGCGCAAACGCCTGAGGACCAGGCCGGAGCACCGGCCGCGGACGCTCAGGCCGCTAACCAGGCAACGGCACAAGCCGCCCCCGCGGCTGCGCACGCGCCTGGCCAGACCATCGTTGAGGGCGAGTTGCTGGTTCAGTTCAAGGAAGCGGCCACCGACGCCGAGGTCGAAGACGCCAAAGGCAAAGCCAAACTGAAGGTGCGCAAGCAGCTCAAGACCTCAAAAAAGGCGAAGAAAGACCGCGGACTGATTCACGCGACCACGGAGCTGCCCGTGGAGGACGCGATCGTCGAATTGAAAAAGCATCCAGCGGTTGAGTTCGCCGAACCGAACTGGGTCTACACGCATCAGGCCGTTCCCAACGATCCATATTACACGGCGGGCTATCTCTGGGGCGTTTGCGGCGACCTCACTTCGCCGAGTACGGTCTGGGGCAGCCAGGCCGCGGAGGCGTGGAACGCCGGCTCGATCGGCGCCAATACAGTCTACGTGGGCGTGATCGATGAAGGCATTCAGACGGCGCATCCGGACCTCGCGCCGAACATGTGGACGAATCCCTTCGATCCTGTGGACGGCCTGGACAACGACGGCAACGGCTACGCCGATGACGTCAACGGCTGGAACTTCTATAATTCCAATAACCAGGTGTTTGACCCGGCGGGCGACCAGCACGGCACGCACGTGGCAGGAACGATTGGCGCGCGTGGCGGCAACGGCCTTGGTGTGGCTGGCGTGAACTGGAACGTAACGATGATTTCCGGCAAATTCCTGGGTGCGCAAGGTGGCACGACCGCCGACGCGATTGAAGCCATCGAGTATTTCGTCGATCTCAAGACTCGGCACAACATCAACCTCGTCGCACTAAATAATTCCTGGGGCGGCGGCGGGTATTCGCAGGCATTGCATGATTCGATTCTCCGCGCGGCGAAGGCGGGCATCTTGTTCGTCGCGGCAGCCGGTAATGGCGACGCCAACGGTATCGGTTTGAACAACGATTCGATTCCGAGCTATCCGTCGAACTATGACACGCGTGTGGGCACGAGCACTGAATCCGCGGCGAGCTACGACGCGGTGATCGCTGTGGCAGCGATTGACCCGTACGGCGCGCGCGCGGCGTTCTCGAACTACGGCGCGCAGAAGGTGGACCTCGGCGCGCCCGGCGTGTCGATCCTATCGACACTGCCGACCGGCAGCTACGGCTATTCCGACGGCACGTCCATGGCGACGCCGCATGTCACCGGCGCGGTCGCGCTCTACGCATCCACGCATCCGGAAGCCACCGCTCCGCAAGTCAAGAGCGCTATCCTTGGCGCAGTGAAGCCGACACCCTCGTTGAGCGGCATCACAGTCACCGGCGGACGACTGGATCTCAGCACAATTATTCAGGCAGCGACGCAACCCGAACCGCCGGCAGCCCCATCCGCACCGACCGGGGCGACAGCGACGGCAGCGAAGGCGCAGGTCAATGGCACTGCGGTTGTAGCCGTAAACTGGAATGCGGCGGCGAACGCCACGAGTTACAACGTGAAGCGTGGAACGAGCGCGACCGGTCCGTTCACTGCGATTGCCAACGGCGTCACAGGGAACACTTACAGCGACACTGTCAGCGCGAACGGCGCCACGTATTACTACGTGGTCTCGGCAGTGAACGGCGGTGGGGAGAGCGCAAACTCCGCTGGGGCGAGCGTAAAGCCAATCGCTCCGGCTCCCACGGGCCTGACCGCGACGGCGATCTCGCGCAGCCAAATCCGGATTGCGTGGGCGGATCAGTCGGCGAATGAAGCAGGTTTCAAAGTGGATTACTCGCTCAATGGCTCGAACTGGTACTATCTCGGCGCCTTGGGCAGCAACGCCACGACCGCTACGGTCAGCGGTCTGGCGGCGAACCGAACCTACTACTTCCGCGTGCGAGCATACAACGGCACGGTGCACACGGCGTATTCGAATCCGGCGTCCGCGCGGACGTGGCCGTAAGAATAAATTTGGAGAAAACGTGGAACAAGCGGGGCGGCGCAAGCCGCCTCGCTTCTATTTTTGCGCATAGGGTATTTACCCTAGTCCTCTTAATGAGGGTAATATCGGTACTGTGGCTTTCTTCGCCGTTTAGGTGGCCGCCCAGCAAATATGCCAGGCCGAAATGATAAACCGGCGAGAGCGACACCAAACATGTCCCAACCAACTGGGAAAACCGACGAGCGACTCCGGCTCGCGCTGGACGCAGGCCAACTCGGCGACTGGAGCTGGGATGCGGTGACTGACGTGGTCACGTTCGGACCACGAGCCGCGGCGCTTTTCGGGCTGCCTCCGGACGCTCGTTTGACGCGCGCCAGGCTCCACGAGTCTCTGCACGCCGAAGACAACGCCCGAATCCGTCTGCTAGTTGATCGAGCACTCGCGGAAAAGAAGGACTTCGAGGTCGAATATCGCGCGCGTCGGCCTTCGGGCGATTGGGTTTGGATCGCCGCCAGAGGACGCGGCCTCTATGGGCCCTCCGGCGAACTCAGCGGAATGATCGGCGTGGTGGCGGACATCACTGCGCGCAAGCGCGGCGAAGAACTCCGTTCTACGCTCGCCGCCGTGGTCGAATCCTCCGATGACGCGATTGTCAGCACAACGCTCGACGGCGTCATTACCACCTGGAATGAAGGTGCTCAGCGCACGTACGGGTTTACTGCGGCCGAAGCATTGGGCCAGCCCGTCACGATCATCCTCCCTCCCGACCGGCATGACGAGGAACCGGCCATTATCGACAAGCTGCTCCGCGGAGAGCAGGTCGCGCATTATGAGACCGTACGCGCTCGCAAGGACGGCAACCTGGTCGATGTGTCGCTGAGTGTCTCTCCCGTCCGCGATAACAGCGGAAATATCGTTGGTATCGCGAAAATTGCCCGCGACATTACCCAAACCAAACGCGCTGCCGAACAGTTGCAACGCAGTGAACGCCAACTGAGGCTCATCACCGACGCCATGCCGGCGCTTGTTAGCTATCTGGACTCAGGGTACCGCTACCGCTTTGTGAATCGGGAGTATGAACGCTGGTTCCACGTTTCCGGAGCCGAGATCCTCGACCGGAAGATGCCCGACGTCCTGGGAGAGGAGGCTTTCAAACGATTGAAGCCTTTTGTCGATCGAGCTCTGCGCGGCGAGCGTGTTCAATTCGAGACCGAAATCCATTACCGTTCTGTCGGACAGCGCTCGGTCAGCGCATTTTATATTCCGGACCTCGCCCAGGACGGCGCCGTCCGCGGCCTCTTCGTGCTCGTGCTGGACATCACGGACAGGAAACGTTCCGAAGAAGCGTTGAAGAAGGCCCAGGAGGAATTGGCCCGCCATGCCGAGACTCTGGAACGCCAGGTCGCCGAGCGCACCGCACACTTGCGCGAAAGCGTCGAATCGCTCGAAGCCGTCTGCTACACGATCGCGCACGATTTGCGCGCCCCGCTCCGCGCGGTGCAGGGTTTCACCAAAGTTTTGGTCGAAGACTACGCTCCCAAATTCGACCAGACAGGTCAGCAAATGGCGGGGCGCATCATCGCCGGCGCCACGAAGATGGACGCCTTGATCCGCGACCTGCTCCAGTACGCTAGACTCACTCACATTGACTTGCCCTGCACGAACGTGAATCTCCAGCGCATCGTCGAAAAAGCCAAAGACGATCTCGCGCCCGAAATCACCAGCAAGCGCGCGGAGATCGAGATCGAACCGCTGCCGATGGTGTGGGGCAATGCCACGATCGCCGAACAGGTGTTCACAAACTTATTGAGCAACTCCTTGAAATTCACTCGCCATGGCGTCCCTCCGAAAATCAGGATTTGGCCCCAACCGATCGACCAGGGCGCCCGCGTGTTCATCCAGGACAACGGCATCGGCATCGACCCGAAATATCACCACCGGCTCTTCGGAATGTTCCAGCGCCTTCACGGTGACGAAAAAGCCTATCCCGGAACCGGCGTCGGCTTGGCCATCGTCAAAAAAGGCATGGAACGAATGGGCGGCAGCGTGGCCGTCGAAAAAACCGGCGGGCCGGGCGCATGTTTTTCCATCGACTTCCGCCAGCCGCAGCCCGAATGAGCAAGGCAGCTACAATTTTGCACGCCGACGACAGCGAAGACGATCGCCAACTTCTCCACTATGCCGTAAAGAAAGGCGAAAGCCCTTTTATTCTTCAAAGTGTCGAGGACGGCCAAATGGCTGCCGACTATTTGAGCGGCGTCGGCGAATATCTCGACCGGGATCGCTTTCCCCTTCCTGTTCTCTTGCTCCTCGATATCAAAATGCCCCGCATGACAGGCTTTGATCTCCTCGCGTGGATGAATGAGCAGCGTGCCTTACAGAACGTTCCTGTCGCCGTTCTCTCCTCTTCGTATGATGAGGCCGACGTCAAGCGCACCTACACGCTCGGCGCGAAATGGTACCTGATGAAGCCCCTGGACTATGACGACGTGAAACGTCTGGTCACGCTCATCGGCGCCTGGATCGGGGACCCGAAAACCAACGACCTCTCCAAATCACCTTACTTCAAGGCGAGACCCTCTTGATCTGCACTCTATCGAGCGGATCGGTGCGGCTAAGAACCAGGTTCACGCACATTCTCTCCGCGCGGCCTGGGTTCAGGCAGGATTTGATTGGCGATCTTGTCGCAAATTAATTCTGTACGCAATAAAGGCTCTCTCCTGTTCGAACGAAAAGCCGGCCATTGGAAATCGCCGGCGTCGCGTAACAGAATTCGCCGAGGTCGTTTGAAGCCAGCGCGCGAAATTGCTCCGGGTTGGGTTCGAAGACGGTGGACAGGCCTTTGTCGTTCGTCGCGTAGATTCGACCACCGGCAAGCACGAGCGAGGACCGAAAACGCCCCCCGAGGCGATGTTCCCATTTCGATTGGCCGGTCTTTGCGTCGAAGCAACACACCATTCCTTCGTCGATCACGCTGTAGACGTGGCCTTGATGGTAGACCGGTGAGGGCACGTACGTAACCTGCCGCCGCAGTGACCATGCCACATGGCTTTTCGTGACATCACCGCGGCCATTGACGCGAATGGCCACGCGCGTGCGATCCGGATAGCCGGCCGCCGCGAAGACCATGCCGTCTCCATAAACCAGTCCGGCCACGGCAACATCGCTGGGGCCATCGCACCACCAGATTGGCTGGCCGTTGTCCGGATTGTAACTGCGCGTTTCATCGCTCCCCGAAACGATCAATTGAAGTTGGTTGTCGTAGGCGATGAGCAACGGTGTCACGTGGGAAATGCGTTTGTTTCCGGGAACGGCCTGCCAGCGCCTTTGCCCGGTGCGCCTGTCGAGAGCGAGCAGCGCCGCCTCGCCTTCCTGCCGGCAATCGAAGAGCACCAGGTCCTTGTAAAGGATCGGCGAATAACCGTAGCCATGCTGGCCATCGAATCGCAGCGGTTGCACTGCCCAGAGTTGTCGTCCCGCAAAATCAAAACAGCGCAGATCAACACGATCGCCGACCTGAAACGATGTAATGACTCGCTCGCCATCGGTCGCGGGTGTCGACGACGCGCTGCTGTTCTCACGATGCATCGATTCCTTCGCAGCCGTTGCCACTTTCTTTTGCCAGACGATTCTGCCCGTGTCGGCGTCGACGCGAATCAAGTGGCGCTCACCGTTATCGTTGGCCGAGGTCACGAAGACGCTGCCTTCCCAAACAACGGGCGATGAGTGACCTTCGCCGGGGATGCCGGCCTTCCACTTGACGTTCTGCGTCGCGCTCCATCGCAACGGCACATTCGTTTCAGTGCTCGTGCCGTCGCCGCGCGGCCCGCGGAACTGCGGCCAATTTTCCGCCAGAGCCCATGGCGTCCAGCACAACATCCCAATTAACAGCACTCTCGTCACGCCCTGACTGATAGCAATGCGCGCCTCACTTTTCCAGAACGGACCGCCGGCACCCTGGCCCTCAGCAACTGTAAATGAACCGCTCCCGAGGCTGACAGTTGTTCCGCCAGGCGTTACTGTCAGCCGCGTGGTCAAACGACGGCAATTAGCCTGTGCTCTCACCATCGCCGGCTCGGATAGCGGCGGTGGTGCTGGAATTCAGGCCGACTTGAAGACGTTTGCCGCGCTAAAAGTCCACGGCACGTCGGTCGTCACTTGCCTCACCGCCCAAAACCCAAAGCGCGTTCTCGGCATTTGTCCGGCCACGCCGGAGTTCGTCATACTGCAACTGCAAGCCGTCGTGTCAGAATTACCACCTCACGCCATCAAGACCGGCATGCTGTTGTCTGCCGACATCATCGAAGCGGTCGCGTCATTTTTGAAACGCGATCGAAAGTGCCCGTTGATCGTGGACCCGGTAATGGTGGCGACGAGCGGCGCTCCGCTGTTGGAAAAATCCGCCATCAAAGCCTTGTGCACAACTCTCCTTCCGAAGGCGGATTTGATGACACCGAACATTCCAGAGGCCGAGGCGCTGACCGGCGTGCGCGTGCACGATCCAGAGCAACTGCGCAAGAGCGCGCGACAATTGCACGCGCAATTCGGTTGCGCGGTGCTCCTCAAAGGCGGCCACCTGCCGCGCGCCAACGAAGCGCTGGACATTTTTTACGACGGCCAAACCGAATTGCTCCTTCGCGGCCCGTTCGTCCGCGGCGTCTCGACACATGGCACAGGTTGCACCTACTCAGCGGCAATTGCGGCCTATTGTGCCCACGGCAAGCCGCTAAAAGAGGCTGTCAGCCTCGCCAAGCGCTACATCACACGGGCGATCAGAAACAGCGCACGCGTTCGCGCGCATCATGTTCTCAGCTGGTTATAGACCTTCATACGGCATTAGATTTTTGGTGCTTTGTTTGAAGAGATTCGATATCTCGTTCGTATCACTACTATGATTCGTCATTCTAAAACTCTCCTTTTGGTGTCACTGGTTGCGTCACCGTGGCTGGTTTGTGCGGCGGCCGAACCCGGCTTCACGCCGCTCTTTAACGGCAAGGACCTTTCCGGCTGGAAACTGGCAGCCAAAAAGGGCGAGGGCTACGGGGTCAAGGACGGCGTCATTTATTGCGCCAAAGGAGGCGGCGGAAATCTGTACACCGAAAAGGAATTCGGCGACTTCATTCTGCGTTTCGACTTCAAGCTGGAAGAAGGTTCCAACAACGGTCTGGGAATTCGCGCGCCTCTCGAAGGCGATGCCGCTTATGTCGGAATGGAATTGCAAATCCTCGATGACAGCGTCGCCGAAAAGAAATATGGCAAGCTTCGCCCAGCCCAATTCCACGGCTCTGTTTACGACGTCGTCCCCGCTAAACGCGGCGCACTGAAAGCCCCCGGTGAGTGGAATTCGCAAGAGGTCGCCTGCCAGGGACGCAATGTGAAAGTCACGCTCAACGGCCAGGTCATTCTCGATACCAACCTCAACAAGATACAAGACGCTGCCGTGCTCTTAAAACATCCCGGCTTGCTGCGCGATCGCGGCCACATTGGCTTCCTGGGCCACAACGATTACGTCGAGTTCCGAAATATTCGCATCATGGAAGTAAAGACGTCCGAACGCGACAACACACCGCCGGCGGGCTTCACCGCCCTCTTTAACGGAAAGGGTCTAGCCAATTGGAAGGGCTTGCTCGCCTCGCCGAATGACAACCCCGCCAAGCGCGCGCAACTCCCGCCCGACAAACTGGCCGAGGAACAAAAGAAAGCCGATGAAAACATGCGCGCCCACTGGAAAGCGGAGGACGGCGTGCTCGTCTTCGACGGCAAGGGCCTCAGCCTCGCCACGCAAAAGGACTACGGAAATTTCGAGTTGCTGGTCGATTGGAAAATCCATGATAAAGGTGACAGCGGCATTTACGTGCGCGGCACGCCGCAAATCCAAATTTGGGACCCGAACGACGAGAAAGGCAACGCGCGCAAGCTTGGGTCGGGCGGGCTCTTCAACAACAAGAAAAACCCTGCCGATCCTCTGAAGCTTGCCGACAAGCCGGTCGGTGAGTGGAATCGATTTCGAATCGTGATGGTCGGTGAACGCCTGCACGTGTTTCTCAACAACGAACTCGTCGTGAACAACACCATTCTCGAAAACTACTGGGAGCGCGACAAGCCGGTGTATCCGACGGGACAGATCGAGTTGCAAAACCACGGCAACAAACTCTATTTCAAAAATATTTACATCCGCGAGTTGCCCTCTTCTCCGCAACAGCAAGCCAGCGTAAAATAATCCATGTGCGCAGTTCTTAAGCGTCGCGATTTCATCAAATCGGGCAGCTTCGGGGTCGCTGGCGTGATCCTTGGCACTCGACCCGCTGCCGCTGCTCCAGGACAACTCTCCGCCAACGACAAGCTGAACATCGGCGTCATCGGCGTCGCCGCGCGCGGCGGTGAAAACCTGGCCGCCGTCGGGGCGACCGAAAACATCGTCGCGCTCTGTGACGTCGACGAGCAGCGCCTCAACGCCGCCGCGCAGAAGTTCCCAAGCGCAAAACTCTACCGCGATTTTCGCCGGCTCATCGACCAGCGCGATATCGATGCCATCGTCGTCTCCACGCCCGACCACACGCATGCAGTCGCAGCGGTCACCGCGCTCAAAGCCGGCCGCCACCTCTATTGCGAGAAGCCGCTCGCGCACACCATTTCAGAGACGCGTATCGTCACCAACCTTGCACGCAAAACCAGGCGCGTCACCCAACTCGGCACTCAAATTCACGCAGGCCAAAATTACCATCGCGCCGTCGAGTTGGTGCAGAGCGGCGTGATCGGACCCGTGGCCGAAGTCCATGCCTGGAGCGACAATAGCTGGGGCGGTAAAGATCGCGCCAGCGACCTGCCGCCGGTGCCGGCGCACCTCGATTATGACCTCTGGTTGGGGCCGGTTCCCTTCGTCCGCTACCACCCGGAACACCTCCACCGCTACTGGCGACAATGGTGGGCGTTTGGCGGGGGAACGCTTGCAGACTTCGGTTGTCACTTCATGGACCTGCCGCATTGGGCCCTCAACCTGCGCGCGCCGCTTTCCGCTAAAGCCGAAGGCCCGCCCGTTCACGCCCATTCCACTCCGCCGTGGTTGATCGTGCGCTATGAGTATCCCGCGCGCGGCGACCAACCTCCGGTGAAACTCACCTGGTATCATGGTGGGCGTCAGCCGGACCTGCTCAGTCCCGAGTTGCTGAAGAAATGGCGCAGTGGCGTGCTCTTTGTGGGTGACAAAGGAAGAATGTTGCTGGCGGACTACAATCGCCGCCTCCTCCTGCCTGAAGGTCAGTTCAAGGATTTCGTTCAGCCGCAACCCTTAATCGCTGACATCGCCAATCATCATCAGGAGTGGATTGGCGCGTGCAAAACGGGTGAGGCGACCTCGTGTCCCTTCGACTACTCAGGCCCGCTTACCGAAGCGGTGCTTCTCGGTAATGTCGCGTATCGCGCGGGAGAAGGAATTGAGTGGGACTCAAATCGATTAAGGGCCCGCAATTGCCGCGAGGCCGAACAATTCATCCAGCATCATTATCGGAAAGGCTGGAAGATTTAGCTGTTATTCCTTAAACCCTTCTTTCTTCAGCAACTCGCGGCGCTTTTCCTCCTGCTCGCGACGCAGCTTCTCTTCCTCACGCTGAATGCGTTGGAGTTCGCGCAACTGTTCTTGCTCGCGCTTTTTCTGGTTTTGTTGCACGTCGCGCAAGGCGTCTTCGGTGCGCTTCTCTTTTTCCAGTTCGTATTCCTCCAGCCGTTTGCGCTCGGCTTCGCTGACTTCGTACTCGGTGCGCGAAATGCCCGGGAGCTTGTCCTTCTCCGCAGCGGCGGTGATCGCAGCAGCTTCGGGTGTCGGTAGCACGGTCGGGCGCACGAAGACCATGAGTTCGCGGCGGTTCGCGTCTTTGGTAGTACTGCGAAAGAGCCAGCCCAGAACCGGAATATCTTTCAGAATTGGAACGCCGCCCTTGCCTTCGGTTTTCTGCGAACTAATTAGACCCCCGAGAACAACGCTCTCACCGTCCCGGACCGCCACCTTTGCGTTGGCTTCGCGGTCGATCGTTGATGGCACTTCACCGACACCCTGAATCGTAACGGATGGACCGATGTCCTGAATTTTTTGGCGAATGTCCATTACGACCAGGCCGTCCGGATTGATCAGCGGCAATACAGAGAGGGTGATACCGATCTGAAGTTGCTGAATCGAGGAGTAGCTTCCGTAGACCCCGCCGAACTGGCTGCTGGTGGGATAGGGTCGCGTTTCACCCACAAACAAATTGGCTTCGACGGCGTGAGAGGTTTGAACACGCGGACGCGACAACACGCTAATGCGACCGTCACTGGCGGCCGCCCGCAGGGCCATATCAAAGTCCCCCCATTTTGCGAAGTACGTGAAACCGCCAGCCAGGGCGTTGCTGCCTGTAATGTCATTCAAGGTCGGTATAGGAAGTCCCGGCGGGGTATTGATGACGCCGCCGGCGCCTCGTGGCTTATCGTGCCCAGGTGCTGGATCACGAGCGCGTTGCAAATAGCTGATTCCGAATTGATAGTTATCATTGAGCCCGACTTCGAGTACCAGCGCCTCGATGATCACCTGCGCCAGCACCACGTCGAGTTTCTCGATGATGCTGTGGATGGTGGCGATGTCGGCCTTCGAGGCGAAGACGAGCAGTGAGTTCGTACGCTCGTCGGCGATGATCTTTGTATCACCCAAAACAACAATTTCGCCTGCCGACGCAGCGCGATTGACGATTTGCTGGAGCCGATTCGCAAACGATGAGCGACCCGCGACGCCTGAGTTAAGCCCACCGCCCGCGCCCAACGCCGTGGTCCCCTGAGGATTGTAGCCCTGCTGGCCCGGCACGTTGCCGCCGGCGCCGCCGAGGCCACCCGCACCGCCGGCACCGAAGCCGCCCGCGCCGCCGGTGCTCAAGCCCGCGCGCGTTTGCTGCCGGCCGACCGTGGTGGGGCCGCCCCCGCCTGCCGTCAAACTACCCAGCACCGTCGCGATATCACTCGCCAGAGCGTACTTGATCGGGATCACGACTGGCTCAAAGTCCTGCTTCGGCACGACATCGATTTTCTCCAGCACTTCCATCATGCGCTTCACGTTCTCGGCGTAATCGCGCAGGATGAGAATGCCCGCGCTATCGATGCCAAGAATGCTGTTGGGCAGTTTGGCAAACGGTTGCAGCGCCTGCGCCACGTCCCGCGGCACAGCATTGCTCAACACCACGATCTGCGCGACCACACTGCCGGAGTTTGGAATATCCTGGTGTGGCAATTGATTGAACTCGCGTGCCTCCGTTGGTGACTGCGCAGACGGAACCGCCTTCACGAACTTGTCTCCCTGCGGCACCATCGTGATCTGATTCATGGACAGGATGCTGTCGAGTGCCTGCACTGCCTCGCGGCGCGTTAATGGAGTCTGCGTATTGAGCGTAATCTTCGCCTGCGGCAACGTCGCAGGTCGAAGCACGGTGCGACCGGTGAGCTGCTGATAAAAATCGAGCACCTGGAACAGATCGGCGTCCTGAAACTTGATCAATCCCGGCGGGATGATCATATCGTCGGCGGCGGCGTTCGTGCTCACGGCTGTGATCGGCGCGGCTGGAGCCGTCGTGGTGGGTGTCACGCCGCCGGCAGCCGTCGCCGTAGCGGGGGCCGTAGGGCGTGTTCCCGGAGGCGCTGGCAATGTTGGAAGCGATGGACGCACCACATTCGTGTTTGACGGCTGCAACCTCGTCTGCCCGGTCCCGACACGATTTGTCGTGGCCGCCGCCGTCGTGCTTGTTGTCGTGGTCACTGCACCGGTCGCCGTCGCGGCAGCCGGGTTGGTCGCAGCCGCAGCCAGGTTCGTGGCAGGCTGAGCCAGGTTAGTGGCGCCAGCCGCGATATTGGTCGTTGCTCTTGGCACCCGCGAATCGGTCGCGGCAGGCGCGCCACGCAACGGCACATCAGTCGCCGGAGGCGCCACGTTGGTCGACTCCGAGCGGATAGGTCGCTGCGGTACCGGCACGGTCCCGCGATTGGTATTGGTGGTCTGCGCGCCAGCGCCGATCACAAGTGCCGCCGTCGTAAACAACGTTAAGGTTTTCATCTTCACGTTTTGCAAATTGATTCGCTAGGTGCGCCGTGTTTGATCGGGCCTCGGTAGAGGCGCGTTGGTTTTCGGCGGCGTCGCCGGCCGTGTCGTGGGTTGGTTGGTCCCTTTCGTCGGTGCAGCCGTCTTCGGTGGCGGCTTTTTGGCAAAGCTCGCCACCAATTGAACCGTGCCCTGCAGCTTCATTTGGGACGGATCGCGATTCAAGGTCATGCTCCGCACCCGGATGAGTGAACTGCGCGTTCCCAAATTGTATAAAAAGTCCACAAGCTCTTTCTCCCCGGTAATAACAGTGATAATGAGCGATTGTTCCTCGAAGAATGCGTTGGTGCGGCCACCGACCGCGGCCCGCGGCTGCGGATCATACCGGTTTACCTGTACTCCGCTCAGCAGCGCCTGATTGGCCACATCGCGTTGCAGCGACAAGGCCTGTTCTTCACTGCCCACGTAGGCGCCCTGGCTTTCCAGGTCTGCCAATTGCCGCTGATAACGCGATCGGTTGGAGATTTCGTCATTAAACTGTTTCAGGCGCTTATCCGCATCGCTGCGTCGTTGTTTCCAAATCGCCACGCTCCCGAATTCCGGCCAGATCAGCCAAATGTTCAGCACAACAAAGACCACGATCGCCACGCCAACGACCAGGCGCCGTTCCTGCGCACTGAGATTCAACTTATCCAGGATGCTCGTCATGGGCCGGCCTCCCCGCGCTTCAGTTCCGCCGAGAAGTTCCACCGCATGAGATCAGCCCCCCCGCCGGGCTGGCGCTGGAACGTGGGAGCGGCCACCGTGCTAAAAAGGGGCTGTCCCTTTGCCACCACCTGCCGCATCGCGTCGTTAAATTCTTGAAGCTTGCCGATGTCCCCGGACGCTGTGGTCCCAACCAGACGCAGCGTGCGGCCCCGCCCAAAATCGAAATTATCGAGAGTTAACTCGGGCGGCAAATTGTCGGCCACCGCCTTGTAACAGTCCAGCGCCGCATATTGAAGATCGAGTTGATCCTGCAATACGCGCACGCGTTCCTTGAGCTGAACGGTGTTCGTGTAATCGACACCAACGCGAGCGACCTCCGCCTGTACGCCGCTGGCACGCCATTTCTCGAACTGCGCCCACCCGAGATACAGCGCCACCCCAAAAATATAGAGCGCGATCACCGCCCCGACACCACGCATCCATAATCGATCGACGAAGCGCTGCTTGTAACGCGCAGTGTATTCCGGCGGAAGGAGGTTGGTTTGTGGATCACCCGTGACCGTTCGGCGCGCGGTGAGCGCCGCCAGTTCTTTGTCTCTGACTGGCGTGATGACTTCCAACGGTACGGCCGGTGGGAACAACAGCTTCCACGCGGCTGCGTGCTCGTCATCGACGATCAAGTGATACTTTGGCGAAGCTGTGAGCCAGCCTTCCAACTCTCCGGCCCAATTCATCTGCGTCAATTGGTCCTGCAACAACGCCGCGCGTCGGTCCGTAGCCGGCAGGTGAACGACACCGAGATTGCGCAATGTCTTGCCGTACCACCATGCGACCAGGCAGGACGACGCGTCCTGGCCAACCCCCGCGTAAATCCAAACGCCGTCTTCTTCGGCTTTGGTCGCGATCAGTTGATCCAGGAACGGAACTTCAAGGCGGTCCGCGAGAAAGCCCCGCGTTTCGAGCTGTCCAAGAAACTCTTCCACGTGATGCCGCGCGGCGATGATGACCACGACGGTCTGCAGCGCAGGGTCGGCATGCGGAAACAGCTCAAAGCCCCAAACGATTTGCGCGACCGGAAGTGGCGAAAGCTTTTCCAATTGCAAATCCACCATCGCGCGCGTCTCCTCGAAATCGCTCTTGGGCAAATGCACCACGCGCAAAAAAGCGCGGTTGGTGGGTAGCCAGGCGACATTCAGCTTGGGCTGCAGAAGTGTCTGCCAGTCTTTGTCGATGAGCTTCTCGGGAAGCGGGTCGGTCGGCAGGCGGGTCTCGTCTTTCTGGAGCGGGAATTTGCCCCCGGCGGAGAATTGCCACAGACGTTGAGTGTCACTCGCCGCGTGGAAGACGTTGCAGGTGTTCCAGCGCGCCATTTTATGCCCGCACCCAGTCGCCGGCCTTGGTATCCTCGACCAGCGATTTGAGGTGCTCCTCCGTTTGGGTTACGCGCAATACTTCTTCGATCGTCGTTTGGCCGGCCTTCACTTTGTTCCACCCGTCGGTACGCAACGTGCGCATACCCTGCTCGATCGCCTTCTGTGCAATCGTCGAGGCGGCGGAGCGGTTGAGGATCAGCGGGCGAAGTGCTTCGTTCAGGATCAGCATTTCGTAAATGCCCATGCGTCCCTGGTAGCCCAGTTGCCGGCACTCCTCGCAGCCCGCGCCTTTGTAAATTCTCGCCGTCGCGATTTCGTTTTCCGGGAAGCCGATTCGGCGCAGGTAATCGTGCTCGAGCTTTTGCTCGGTTTTGCAATACGGACAAATCGTGCGCACGAGCCGTTGCGCCATGACGGCTTCGACGGACGAGGCCACGAGGAACGGCTCGATGCCCATGTCGATCAAACGCGTGAACGCGCTCGGCGCGTCGTTCGTGTGGAGCGTGCTGAAAACCAGGTGGCCGGTGAGCGCGGCGCGGATGGCGATCTCGGCGGTTTCAAGGTCGCGAATTTCACCGACCATGATCACGTTGGGGTCCTGGCGCAGAATGTGGCGCAACCCCATCGCGAACGTCAGGCCAATGTCGGCGCGCACGGCGATCTGGTTGATGCCTTTGAGTTCGTATTCAACGGGTTCCTCGATGGTAATGATCCGTTTCTGCACGGAATTTATCGTGCTGAGGAACGCGTAGAGCGACGTTGATTTACCGGAACCGGTCGGTCCCGTCACGAGCATAATCCCGTGCGGTTTAATGATGATCTCGCGAATGGCTACTTCCTCTTGCGGCGAAAACCCAAGCTTTTCGAGGCTCAGGAAAATCTTCCCGCGCGTGAGCAATCGGAGGGACACGCTCTCGCCGTAAACCGTCGGCACCGTCGACACGCGAATGTCGATTTCCTCGCCCTTGATCCGCACGTTGATGCGTCCGTCCTGCGGCAGCCGCTTCTCCGCGATGTTCATCCCCGACATCACTTTGATACGCGAAATGATCGCCGCCTGGTAACGCTTCAATTGCGGCGGCATCGGCGTTTGATGGAGAATACCGTCAATACGGTACCGAATGCGCAGTTCATCCTCGGCCGGCTCGAAGTGAATGTCCGTCGCGCGGTCCTTGAACGCTTCCCACACGATCTGGTTGACGAACTTGATAACGCTGGCTTCCTGATCGCCCTCGGTGATTTCCTTGTCCTCGCTAACCAGCAATTCCAGCGGCTCGTCCTTGGCAAGTTCGTCCAGTGTTTCGGCGCCCACACCGTAATATTTTTTAAGCGCCTTCTCGATCTCCGCTTTCGACGCAAGCGCAAACTGCACCGGCATTCCGGCATCGTATTGCACCGAATTCAGCATGCCAGGATCGAACGGATTGCTCACCGCCACCTGCAACGTACTGTCCTGGTAATCAGTGGGCAGCACGGAGTACTGAAAGGCGACCTTTGTGGAAATCTTGTTGCGCGCCTCAGTCGGGATTGTCACCTGCCGCAGGTCGAGAAACGGCCAACCGAGGACGCCCGCGAGCTTCTGCAGAAAAACCTCATCGGAGATCCCGCTTTCCCGGCTGATAAATTCGAAAAGCGACTCCTGCGAACCGCTTTCGACCGCGACGCGCCAGGCTTTCTGCCACTCGTCGAATTTCTCGGCCGGCGCGAGTGCGGCCTGCGCGAGCAGATTCTTTAATGAAACGTACGACATCGTTTGTATCCCCCGACGTGAGGAGGGGGCTAATATCTCTAACGCTGGAGCCTAGTGAAAGTTCCGCTTGCCAGCAAACTTTTTAACCACCCTGGCGCATTTCCGGGGTGCCTGACCGTAGATGTGGCAAGCAGTTGCGCGTGAGCGCGATGATTGAGGAATTGGGAAGTCCGCGAATTACACGATGTCGAGCTCGCCGATGATCGGTGTCGTCGTCGATCCTATCGAAACGCCATCCTTGAGGTGCTCGACCGCTTCGTTCGCGTAGGCGGGAATAATTCGATTGAGCTGTGCCTGTGTCGCGCCAAGGTGGTCCCGAATGATTTCGCCGAGCACCGACCGATAATCGACAGCCCGTTTGAGATAACGACTGCTCGCGCCTAACATGGACCCGCCGGCCGTCGCCGGACTCGTTGGCGTCCAGCCCGGATCTGCGGGCGTCCAGTTTGGCGCCCCCATGACTGTGTTCGCGCTCGGGTTGCACGCGTAAACGCCCCCGTTCACCGCACCACCCGCTACGTACATCACGCTGGCCTCGGCGTGATCAGTCCCCGCCGATTCGTTTTCGATCGAGGTCCGTCCGAATTCCGATAGCGTCACCACCACGATATCATTCCAGAGGTTGCGGTTCTGGTTGTTGTAAGCGGGGTTGCTGAAGAAATGTTTCAGCGCGTAGATCGTATGCCCAATGCGGCGCAACAGATTCGCATGCCCCCCCACCGCGCCTCCCTGCGCCGTGTGGGTGTCAAATCCGCCCAACTGTGTCCCTGCCACAATCGCCTCGGTGTTCGCCAGAATCTGCGCGGCGGCCTTCAGGTTTCTGTAATAGCCGTCGTTGACGTTGAACAACCGCGTCGTCGGCGCGTTCGGATCGTAGAACTCGTTGTTGCTGAAGTTGATCGCCTGGAAAATGTCCAGCGTCTCGTGAAATTGTTTGCCCAGCCCGTAAACCAGCGTCCGATTGTCCTTCTCCGCGTAAAGACGGAGCATCGCCTGCTCGCTCGCGGTGATTTGCTTCACGCGATCGTTGCTCGTGCCGCTCGTATAATTCACGCCAATGAGATTATAACGCGTCGGGTCCCCCAGGTTCGTCATCGGATACTCACCCCGAATGATCAGCGGCATGTTCGACTGCACCGATACCGCCATCAAGGCACGCTGGCCGTTCAAACCCGACTCCGCCATCGCCCGATAGAAAATGCCTTCCTTGAGCGCGTTACTATACGGCGAACCGTTCTCCCAATACTTCTCGGAATCAAAGTGTGAGCGCGACTGGCGCGGATACGCCACCCGATGAATCAGCGCCACGTCTCCGTCATTATAAATCGGCGCCAGCTCGTGCAGCGCGGGATGCAACGCCGCGAAGCCGTTGCCCAGCGGGATCGCATACTGATAGGTCGGCCCAACCACGTCACACACACCGCTGGCAGTCGAATAGCGCGGCAACACTAAAGGATCGGGGTCTTTCTGAATTCCAAGCGTCGGGCGCGCCGCGAAATAGGCCGGATCTTCGATCGGGATCACGTTGTTGATCCCGTCATTGCCGCCGCGGAAAAAAATGAACAACACCTTCTTCCCGTTGAGTCCAATGTTGCCTTCAGCCAACGCGCGCTGCACAAATCCCGGCACATTGCCCAGGGCCGCGAAAGCAGTCAGGGCCGTGGCGCGAAACCCGGCGCTCAGGAAGTGTCTGCGAGTAATGATATTTGCCATAAAATTATTGCTCCTGGAATCGCGGCAGCGACATCAACATCCCCACCATGCTGCGAACCCGCCCATCGTACGCGGTCGGATCGGTCAACGAGCTGAACAGCGATGAGTTCGCCACGCCCGCGTCATTCGAATTCAGAAACTCAATTGCGGCCCGGCGCTCGAGGTCCAGGTTCGCGCGTCCTTCACCCGGAAAAAGCAAACCAAGGAAAAAATCGGCCACAGCACCGGCGTCGTTCCAGCTCTGCGAAGGCATCTTCAACTTCAGTAGAAGGACCGGGTTGGCCGTATTGTCGTCCCCGCTCCCGCCGTAATCGTCGTCCTTGAGCGAACTGCCCGGCGCCATGCAAAGGTGCTGCGCAAAGCGCATCCGTTCGCACAGGTTCGCCGTGTTCAGCCACAGCCGCCCTGTTTCCGGATAACCATCGGGTTCCTCACGGTCGAACAGGTTCATGTTCCCCATCCGGTTGATCGGCGTGCGAATGTCGTAGCCGTCCGTGTCCGCGGTGTAATTCGTGCCGCCCACGTTGGCGCGTAGCGCGCGGACGGCGCTGACCGCAAATTCAAACGGACTCTTCACCTTCTGTTGCGAACTGCCGTGGCCGCGGAACATTGCCGAGTTGAAAATCGTCTGCAAAATGGCGCGCAGGTTCCCTTGCCGTCCGTCCGGTCCCGCCGTGCGCCACGTCGTCATGCAATCGCGAATCAGCCGCCCCTCCGGGGAAAGGTTCGGGTCCGTGTAGTTGTAAACCCCGAATTCGAAATTCTCGTGCACGAACAATTGGCACAACTTCACACTGATGAATTCCTGCGTGTAGGGCAGGTTCGCCAGATGCGCGATTACCGCCGGCATGTCACGCCAACCATTGGTGCCCGTCCCGTTCGAAAGAATCAGGGAGTAAGTCTGTCCGGCATAGGGAGCGCCGAAGCGGTCCGCTACCACGTTGTTCGTGAAAAGCCGCTTCACGGTCGTGTTGTGACTGTTCGTCGAAAAATGCAGCACGAACGTCCCCACGTCGTTGGTGTAGCTCGCCACCGCCGGCGCGAAGATATTGTTCGCGTTCGCGGGCGACTTCTTCACCACGCGCACCCCCGTCCACGCTTTGCTCAGTTCGTTGATGTCGTTTTGCGTGTAGCCGTTGTCCGAACCCATCGTGAAAAGCTCCAGCAACTCGCGCGGATAATTTTCGTTCGGCGTCGTGCGCGAACTCAGCACGCTATCCAGGTAAATCATCATCCCCGGGCTTTCGGAGCTGATCTTCAGCAGATCGAAAAACGTCCCGTTCGGATTCATCAACACCTGCCGCCACTTCGATGTCTCTCGAAACTCAAAATCCGTCGCCAGCTCGCTCTCGTTGGTCAGCGCCCCGTAATTGTCCGAGAACCATTGCCGCGATTTCCCATACTGCGTGTTGAAGTGGTTGTCCCAGAACTGCGCCAGGATTTCCAGCAACTGCGTTCTCGACCGCACCGCCCGATACGAATGCCACGCCCGCAAATCGTCGAGCGTCGCCATGGAGTTGGTCAACCGCGCGTAAATCGTCGACGGCGGCACCGGCGGAGTTGGCGGACGCACCGGCACCGTTGCGATTGTCAGGCTGCCGGAAAGCCGGACGGTCAAATTGACATTGCTGCCCACCCGGTCCGGCAAGTACCAAAAGCTCAGCGTGTACGTCGTATTATTGTTCGTGTGCTGGAAACTCTGAAACACGGAGTTTGTCACGCCGATGCTTCCCCCGCCCGTCGCAATCAACTGCAGGCAATTGTTCCCGCTGTGACTCACGACATTCGTGATCAAAGACGTCGCATAATTCCCCACTGCACTCCACGGCGGTGTGAGCACATCTTCAAAACCCTCGTTCGACAACAGGTTTTGGCCCGTGCTCAGATTCGTCCCGCGCACCAACCGCACATCGTCGATATACACCGACCCCGCCCCGCTCAGGTACATATAAAGATTGGTGCTTGTTGCGGTGCCGGTCGCCGTCACCTGGACCCAATTGATATTCGTGTCCGGCACGTCGAAATCAATCGTCTCATTGATCGACTCCGGCGCCAGTTGCTCGTCGATGTAACCCTGCGGTCCGATCGCGCTCGGCCCGGTCAGCACGCGCTCGATCTCGTCCGGCGTCGGTCCGTAGGCCAGCCGGTTCAACACGATCGACGACAGCAGCGCGTTCGAAGTCATCGGCGTGACTTCCACACGATGAAACTCCGTGTTGCCGTTGGTTGGCCCCCTCCATTCAAGCCCGGGAATGGCGCCCGACCTCGGCGTGAACGGGCCCGCGATGTTGCTGCTTGAGAGCAGTCGAAATGCGTCCGCGGCTGGATACGGCTCAAAGGTCACGGTTTGCTGGCCGTTGCTGACAGTCACTCCCGCGACCCGTGGCGGTGCGGGAGTGATGTCAGCAGCAGCAACAGCCAGGGAGGTGGCCAGAAAAAACAACAGGCATCGCGTGCCAGGATGACAAGGGTCCATTACCATAGATTCTCCAGTTCCAGCGGTGTTTTTCAAGCTGTGAGTGATGAGTTAAGTGGCTTTTATTTGTAATGGTGAATGAGACATTCCATGTCGGTAAAACGGACGGGCGAAGTCGATTTTTCACCGTGCGAACTCTTTTGCCACGCTGCCCACAGGCTGTGACTTTGCTTTCCGGCAAACCCTCCTTTATCGCCGAATAAATCGATGAGAACGCATTTGTGCATAGGTGTCCTCGCGGTCGCGATCGTGTCAGTGGCCAATAGCAGAAGTGAAGCCAACCAAAACCTGCGTCAGGCGCTCACCTTTCACGCCTCCTTCGACGCTTCGAAAACGCCCTCCGCTTTGTCAAAAGGAAGTCCCCGTTGCTCTTTTTTGGGGCAGAGAAAAAACTTCCCCTACTGAAGTGATTGTAGCCGACGAGGTAACGAGGCGGCAAATCTCGTCAGACGCTTGCGAGAACCTTGACCCCCTGGATTCTGGATTCTGAATTCCTCCCACGCCATGTTAGGGCTGGGTTACATCGGCCTCTGGGACGAACTATCCATCTTCAACCGCGCCCTCACGCCCGACGAAGTCCGCACCCTGACCACATTGCGCGTTACCGACTTAATCAAATGACTTTGGTCATTTGTCATTCTTTCGGATTTCGACATTAGTCATTCGTCATTTCCTGCCACACCACCACAGCCCGTCGGGAGGGCAACGGGCTGCGGCGTGGCTGTCTTTGGTGTTACCTTAGGCAGCAAAATGACTGGTCACGTACGTTCGGCCCTCGGCTCCGAACCGCTGCGGCGACGCCGCCCATGCCGGCATGTGTACGTCGTAGCGCTCATCCGGAAACTTCAGCACCACCTCGTAATCCAGCATGTCATGCTCCGCGCAGAACTGCACTGCAGTGCGGCTCTCCTTGAAGTTCCACGCGGCGTCGGCGTCCGCCGTCCACTTGTCTTTAGTCTCCAGGTAGGAAAGAGTGAGTGGGTTCTGGATCAATACCTTCATAGCCATTCCTGCGATTGTTTGTTGCTTGAAAGGGGCTGCCGCTCGCTCCCGAACTCTACTCGAGTTGCGCGTAGCGTCGCGGGGACCATGCCGCGAGCATGCGACACCCCGCAAACTAAACAATGGGGTCTTGCCCTACTGGTCATTTGCACCGCAGGCGAGCACCCCATTGCGTCGATGGACGCTGCACCCCAGCCTTGCCAAACCATGCAAGCCAGATCTCTCGCGCTCAATCTCGACTCGTCGGTCAAGGTCGTCATCGCCTACGACAACCTCGATGTCGCTAAACGCGCCGAAGCCGTCTACGACCGCCTCGCCCGCCGCCTGTGCCAAACCTTCGAATTTCAGCAGCGCCTCTGGAGGTTCGATGTTCTCGAAGAAGATGCGCTCCGCGCTCAAGCCGTGCGCGATGCCGCCGACGCCGACATCGTCATCGTTGCCATGAAAGACGCGACCGAAGTCCCCGCAGCGGTGCGACACTGGCTCGAATCCCTCCTCGGCCGCCTCAACGGCGCAGCCGCTCTCGTCGCCTTGCTCGATCGCCCCGGTGCCCCGGTGCAGCCGTACCTTGAAGACGTCGCCCGCCGTGGCGGCATGGATTTCTTCGCCCAGAGCGGAAAAGCTCGCAAGCTGAGGAAAACTCCCAAACCCGCCCCCATGCCGTTGCCCACGCCCGCTCCGCGCCTCAGCGCCCTGGCAAATAATTAGCGGCGCGGTGCGCCACGCCACTTCTGTGGCGGGCACTATTTCAAGGGGTGTAGGTTCGGCGTGCATAAAGATGCGACCACTTTAGTGAGTCAAAATTGTAAATGGTTGCTGGTGAGGGTTTAAAAAAATCACACTCACGATTTTGGCTGCATTTTGGCTGCATTTTGGCTGCATTTTGGCTGCGTTTTGGCTGCATTGTCTCATGAGGCGGGCTGCGGAGCTTCAGGTTCTGACTCGGGTGGTTCAGGCAAAAAGTTCGGCGGGGTGATACGCGATTCGACCTGATCGCGCAGGCGGCAAACCATGCGAAAGAGCATGTACTGGGGTACCCTGCCGGGATCGCGGCTTTCGAGTTCTTTGCTGTAGCGATTGTAATCGTGAACCAGTGCCTTAAAGCGCTCGGCTTGTGAACCCAGGAGCTGCTCCTGAAGGTTTTCCAGTTCGATCTGCTGGAGATTATGGATGCGGACGGCGAATTCGCGATTCCAGCGGGTTAATACATTTCTGTCGACGCCGAGCTCTTCGGAGATGCGACGGAGGCTCAAATTGCGGGCGCGAAGTTCGATGAATTTGTGTTTGGTTTCCAAGGTGTGCATAATTTTCAGTTCAAAGTTACGAGTTCAGAGTGCAGAATGTAGTCAGCCACCTCCTTACGTCGGTGGTTACAAGTATAGTAGTTGTCGGCAGCTGTTGTACCGTTTCCCGATTCTCGGCTACTCAGACTTCTATATCTTTTCATGGCATAATTTTAACACGGGTTTTT
>Ga0075428_100000467_pt1 | contig 40633 bp, 87 predicted proteins | sample RhiMetdeltSRZDD2_FD_75291 | JGI IMG/M metagenome (GOLD analysis project Ga0075428, IMG submission 75291) | Populus rhizosphere microbial communities from Tennessee, USA - Rhizosphere MetaG P. deltoides SRZDD2 | ecosystem: Host-associated > Plants > Roots > Rhizosphere > Soil | place: USA... | reverse complement strand
GTTCCCTGAGCCTTGGGCAGCACTCGCAGCCTCTGCGATCCGTGGATGTAGAGCGCCGGAACCCAGTACCCCGAGGTGTCGCCCCCGATCGCGCACGTGGTCCCCGCTGCTCTCATCTGATCGACGGTGGAGTTCGCTCGAGTGCCCAAGCTGCCGGCGAAGTCGTGAAGATGGCTCGCGCCGGGCTGATTCGGAAACACGATGGGATCGTCCGAAAGGCTGTGCGAGTAAGCACACGACACAATCCACCCCGGCGCAGCCGCTTCAGCAGGCAGGGCAAACAGCAGGACCAACAGGAGCTTTCTCAACCAGGAACCTCTCATTCTTCCGACTCGTAACGCAGCACGAACCACAGCGCCGCACCAGCGCCCAGCACAGCACCGATGACCAGCAGTGACGCTCCGACCAGAAAGGAGAGAATCACTTGCGAGCCGCCAAGGTGCACACCATGTCTGACGCGGCCTCCTTGTAGTTCTGGAGCGCGAAGCTCTGGTACTCCTGATTCCTCGAATGAAGCGCTGGATTGAGACTATACCCCCACGTCGCCTCGAAGTCGCACGTATAGGCGTCGTTGTGCGGGGCGTTATCCTTCCGCCAGTCCTTCGAGAGGTAGTACCACCAGAATTCCGAGACCGGCGGCCATTGGTGCGTCAGGTCCCCATATGCCCTCGTGCTGGCCCAGTGCGGCGTCACAACCAGGCACTTCCCGCCAGGAATCAGCACGCGGTAGAGTTCGTTGACGAAGTGGATGCGCTGGTCTGCGGTCAAGTGCTCCACGAAGTGCGAAGCACGAGCCTCGGTGACCGTGCTGTCCTTCCATGGCCAGCGCAGGTCCGCGAGGTCGGCCTTGATCGGCTGCCCGAAGTCGCGTACGTCCACTCCCGTGAAACCTTCTGCCGGATTCTTCCCGCAGCCGAGGTCTAGCTTGAGCTCGGCGGCTTTCTTCACGGCGCGGAGGCGCGCAGCTTTACCCATTAGTGGACTTGCCTTGTTGATCCGAACCACAACCGCGATGGACGTCCGAACAATAGCGCGTACCCCCAGACGATCAGGCCGCAAGAGATCGAACAGCTATCGGCGTCTGGATTCACGAAGATCGCAGCAAAGTGCGGGCGCTTGTCGAACTTCGGATCAACCCTGACGATCACCACATCATTCTCGCTATTTCGGAAGGCCTGGCGGCTTTACCCACGGGCCTTCTGTCCATTTCGGTCTAGATGCATCGCTCCAAGGATTCCAATCACCGAACCGATGCTCCATGCAGCAACATAAGCCCACTCGTGGTTGGCGTTAAAGCGGGCCACTGTCCCTTGAACCAACGAAGCGCTCAGGGTCAGAATGGCCGTGGCAGTATAGCGGTCAGTGGAAATCGTTCGAATGTTCCAAGCCCCCAATCCGTTACCAACTATTGCCGCCGCTACCACAACAAGCCACATCACCACATCGTTTCTCCATCGAAGTGCCCGACCTTGACCGAGCAGTCTATGGCACAGCGGTAGCCGTACTTCCGCAGGTCGGCCCACGCGTACAAATCTTGCGTGCCGATACCTTCCTTCCCAGCTACGGTCTTGAACCAAGGGCGCCGTAATCTTTCATCACGAAAGGTCTTCAAGCGCCAGAGATTGAACCCCATCCCAGTCCCGCAGCACTCGACTAGGCCGCCGCTTGGGTCCGGCGGCTGCGGCCTAAAGTTGAGCACTGGGTCCTTTGGGTCGCCCCAGATCTGAGGGACGCCACCCTCGCCCTTGGTCCAGTAGAGCCCGCCGATGCAGGCGAACTCCGGGTGCTCCTCCATACGCTTGACGAGCGCCAGCACGCCATCCGCCGGCGGCGCGTTGTCGTGCTCAAGAGTCAAGACGTACTCCCAACCCTTCAGGTCCGGATGGTCAAGAATCTGCTGGATGGCGGTTGAGTAAGCCTCTCCTACCTCCAGCCCCTGCGCCAGAATCCGGACCACGCCGTTGTTCGGCGGAAACATCAGGTTCCAGTGCGCGAGCGCGACCTTCGAGGGGATCGAATCGCCCGCCGGCAGTACGACGATGATCCGCTGCTTCTTCCACGTGCCGCCCTGGATCAGCCGCGCGCGCCCGGCGCTCAGGTTCGCGTTGTGCTTGCCGCCGAAGTCTTGAACAACGAGGCTCATAGAACCGTGAGAGACCCAAACCCGCCGGCGACGTAGCGAAAGTTCCAGGCGTTGCTGTAGCCGTTCTGGTCCGCGAAGTCTACCGCCTCGTCGGCGATTAACTGGTTGAACTGAATCGCGGTGTTGTAGACGCCCAGCGTCTTCATGCTCACCGCACGATTCATGGAGCCGAGATTGTGCGGCGTGCTCCCGACCTGAATCCAAACGGCCGCGCTCACGGTGAGCTCGTCAGCCGCCGAGATGTCCAAGTCGTTCACGGTCACGAAAAGGATGTTTGCCACTAGAAGCTCGCTGGGTTGTTCTGATTAAGGATCAACGGCGGGACCACAACGATAGGACTCTGCTTGTTCACCGCGTTCGACGCGATGCTGACCGGGAAGGCGTTGGTCGTCGCTGACCACATCCCGATCCAAGGATGAAGGCCCATCGTGGTGTTGTTCGCCGTCGCCACTCCGATGGTCCCGGAGTGAGACAGAGAGTTGGAGGCCCAGATGTAGCCACCGGAGAACTGGCCCGTCTGATTCGAGACGCCCGCAGTATCGTGGTTCGTGGCGATATAGTAGATCGAGCCGAACCGGAACACTGGGCTCGAGGACCAAGCGGTGGCATCGATGGTCAGGTAGCGATTGCCCACGAAGAGCGTCGAAAGGTTCGCGTTCGCTGCGCCCGATCCGAACGTCACCTCCACCGAGTTGAGCAGGCTGAGAGACGACGCGTTCTGGGTGTAAATCCCGATGCGGAACGTGGACGTGAACGCCTGGCTCATCGTGGCAGTCGAGCCCGACAGCGACATGCGATAGTAGAACGTGTTGCACGTCAGGTCGCCAGGGAAAGGACCACCCCACGGCGCCGCGACCAAAGGATAGATGGCGAGAGAGCGGTGCGAGCCGGCGAAGACGAAGCTGCGCCTCGGCTCACCCACTGAGTCGCCCGCGGCGTTGAGGTTGTTGAAGATGCCGAGACTTGGCGCGGACAGCGTGTTGCCGGCCGGACCGTAAACCGACAGCGTTCCGCTCGCCCCGTCGATACTCTGGCTCATGGTGATGTTCGAGCCGGGGACAAAGTGGTAAAGGATGTCGTCGCCGGTAGCGTAACCTGTGGTTCCAGCGGTGGCACCCCCAGCAGTCTGCGTGCTCATCCCGATGCTCTGCGTGATCGCGGCTGCACCTGCCTGCACGTCCACAATGATCGAGCCGTTGCTCACTCCGACCGACGCGGCGCCCGACCCCCGGAAGATCACGGTATCAAGGTTGATCGTGTTGCTCGATGACTGGGTCGTGTTCCCGGTCGCGAAGAACGAGCCGCGGATCTCGGTGACCGCTACTTGGCCGGCGTTGTTCGTCCACGACAGGTAGGCGTTGTCGCTGAAGCTGAGCGTCTGGAACGCGCTCGACCCTCCCGCCGCGCTGAAAGCCTGGTTGCTCTGGGACGTCAAGGCGTTGTGGCTGCCGACGATGGTGTGTTGCCCCGCAGCGCCCGAGCTCAAGGACAGCGTCACCCCGTTGAGGTTCGTGAACGCCAGCCGAGCCACAGTCCCCGACGTGGCGTTGTCGCTCACCGTCCAGCTTGAATTGGTCAGCGTCGCCCCAACGATAGAGATCGTGTTCAAGGCGTTCGCGGCCGTCGCCTGGGACAAGGTCACGTTATTCCCGCCGGCCAGCACGAACCGCCCGACATCCACCCGCGTATCGCCCGCTGTGTTCCCCACGTTCGACGCGCCCATGCTGAAGACGCCGGCATGCCGGTGGTCCTCGAGCGCAACCCTTGGCGCCGTTCCTACGCTGTTCGCGCTTGCAACCGGGTGAGCCAACGTCGCCGGCGCTCCGCCACCTGCAGCCGAAGCCGTGATGGTCGAGCCGTCGAGCCCGAAGCTGACAGTCGGAGAGTCTGCGAATGTCAGGTTCGAGAGGTTGTTACTCGTCGTCCCGGCGGACACGTTGATATTCGTGATCCCGGCGCCACCCGCAGCGCCACCCGGGACGATGATCGTCCTACCCACTCGATCCCCAATCCGCATTGGCGTCCCACGTGGGCGAAGCACCCGCCGCGGTTATCTCCGTCAGGACGAACGTCCCGCCCGCGCCGCTTGAGATGCCTTGAACCGGACCGATCCAGTTCTCCTCCAGCATCACGCCGCCTGAACCATCATCGGCCAAGGAACATGCCTTCAGCGCGAAGTGGTAGACAGTCTGCGTCGGGGACGTGCTGCCGTAGCAGAACTTGAGCGTGGTGAGCCCGGTGTTTTGGATGATCAGGCCCTTGCGCTTGCGGTTGAGCGCGACCACCTGAGCGGCCGCCGCTCCAATGGTCGTCTGGACTGGAGTGCTCGCCCCTTGCTGTGGAGCCCCCTCGGTGACTGATCGGACGAGATGCATCTAGGCGCTCCTATCCAGGGCTGCTAGCGCACTTGTGGCACTCGATGCGCCCGTTCGCGTGGGTACGCCACGATGACACGGCCTGGCGGCAGGTCAGGCACACGGCAATCGAGGGCTTCTTGGGCGGGCCAAGCCACCACTCCGCGAAGCGAGTGACGCCGCGCTTCGGTGCTCCCGCTGCGCGCTCCATCTTCTGAACGAACGCGACCAGCTTGCTCATGCCCAAGCCCACTCGGTCGGAGGAGGAGCGCCGCGCTTGTGCGAACTCTGCGGCCTCACCGTCGCCGAGAACGTCAGCGCCAAAGCATCGCCATCATCCGGAGAATCCAAGCCGCGCTTCTTCATGTCCTCTTTCGACTCCAGCCAGATCCGCTGGCGGTTGTCCGGACGCATCCCCGGTGCTGAAAGGTCCGCCTCGAGGTCCGAGGACTTGTCGATTGAGCCCGTCAGCAGCCAGTCCCGCATCTCAGCCCAGATGTAGTCCCGCATAAACCTGCACCGCTCCCCGGGGGAGTCCGCGCCGAAGTTCACGGAGACCACGTTGCGATGCCCGAGGGTGTTGAGCCGCTGCGCGATGGGGCCAGCGATACCAGCCGAGTCCATGAACAGCACCGCAACGTGATGCCCGTCGTAGTCCCGGCTCAGGACTTCGGCGAGTCGGGAGGTAAGGACTCCAGGGTCGCGGGTGAATTCGCCCTTGATTCGGATAGGTGGTATCGTTCGCGCATCGCATCCTCGGCGAAAGCGGATAACGTTGTCGTCTGACCCGCCCCAAGCGAGATCACAACCTGCCACGAGCGGCTCGTCGGGCAGTACCACGACACTTCGATGCTGGGCGGCATTGATGCGGGCCATGTCGATGAACTGAGCGTCGCTCGCACTCGGTGGCAGTCCACGCACTCGCACGCGGAAGAAGTCGGAGTCTTCTCCATAGTCCTGCTCCCACTCCTTGATGTGGGCCTGGTTGGTGAAACGAGAGTCCCGAGAGTCCACGACCAAGGGGTTCCAGCGGTGCTTCATCCCGCCGAAGCAGGCGTGGTAGAAGCTGCCGTTCGACCGCGTGGGGTTGCCGAAGCGGAAGATCATCGGCTCGCCGTCGGTCAACCCACCTTCCGCTACCTCGTGAACCGCCTCGGGTATGGATGAGTCCTCGTCAAAGATGTAGAAGCTGGTCGAGTCCGCCGCGTGCTGGCCGGCGAACGCTTCGCTATTCTCTTCCTTGCTGGTCTCTGGCGCGCAAAACCAGGTGTCCTTGTGCTGCGTCTGGTACATCCGCGTGCTCGTCACGGTGAACCAGTGCCCCGTCAGGCTGAGCCGCGTCCACTTCTTGATCGCTGCCCAGGTCTTGGTCTCAAGCTGGCTGAAGGTGTTCGCTGTGATCGTGCCGCGGCAGTGCGGGCGCGTGGACATGATCCACACGACGATCCAGGCCGCCATGACTGACTTCCCGATACCATGGCCGCTCGAGACAGCCCGGCGGACCGGGGCGACCGGAACCACGCCGTCGAACTTGTTGGCGGCACACTCCTTGCCGATGGACTTGAGGAATGCCTCCTGCCATTTGTCCGGGCCGGCGCTACCCTGCAGTTCGCCCGGCAGCCCCCAAGGGAACATGACCTTGACGAATCCCAAGGGATCGTTCCTGAAGCGAGCGCACGCCTCGCTTAGCTCGGTGTCGAGGTCAAGCGCTGCCGTTGCCATTGCCGATCCGCTTCAAGTTCCGGAGAAGGATCTCCATCTTCGGGCCAGCCTCGTGCATCACGTCGGCCTGTACCCGTTCCGTGGGGCGCCCGTAGGAGCGATCGAGGAGCTGCGTGTACGCCTGCGTGCTGGGGTCCTTCGTGTAGATCCAGTGGGCCTCTCCATCGCTGGCGAGGGCTGCATCCATCTGGGCCTCGTCGGTCACCCGCTCGAACTTGCCCGTCTTGGGGTCGCGGAACATGAGATGCTTGATGCCTTCAGCGCTGCGGATCTGGGCCTCGGTCATGGGGCCGAGAGCCTTTCCAACCATCTCTCGGACGAGCGCCTCATGGGCAAGCTTCTCAAGGGTTTTCTTGCTCTTGCTTCCCTTCGGCCTGCCGCCGGGGTGCTTCTTTTTCCCATCCCGCATCAGTTTCTAAACTCGAAAACTGTCAGAACCCGAACATGGTCAGGCGCGAATGCCATTCGGCATGATGGGCCATTGCGGCTTCCGGAACCAATACCCAGCACCTCTTACAGAGAACAACCACCAGATGAGTGGCCTCAAATTTATCGCTAAACTCTGTGGCCCACTTTACGTCTAGAACTTCCCCTAGGGCCTCTTCGGATCGCTGCATCCTAGTAATTCCCGCTCAGGTAGCCCGGCTGGTACGCAGCGAAGGGGTTCGAGTAGGGCTGCGACATCGGATAGCTTCCAAAGGTGCTCCCGCCTCCCTGCTGGGTTGCATAGCTCATGCTGTTGATGTTCGGGGTTTGGTAGCCTCCAGCTTGCTGGCCTGGGACGGAGTAGCCGGGGATCGGGCGGAAGCTTCCGAGGCCGCCGAGGTTCGGCTGCATCATGTTGCCGCCGGGCATCCCGTAGCCTGGTGCGCCTCCCATGGAGCCGAGGGTCATTCCTGCTTGGCCGATCGCGCCTCCTGTGTAGCCGGGGCGGTACATGTTTAGGGCGTTGGCATCGTAGAGCTCCCCTTGGCGGTTCATCTTCATGCCCGTCGCGGGGTCGGTCTGGAGGCCGTTCAGGTACTTCTGATGAAGCCAGGCGTCCTGTCCACCTCCGGGACGGTTCGCTAGGTCTGGGTTGTTCGCGAAGAACTGCCGGCGCGCGGGGTTGGCGTAGGAGCGCTGCACGTAGTCAGGGACGGCCTCCCACTGGGCTGTGCCTCCCTGCTCTGCAATGCGGCCGCTCTGGTTCGCGAGCGGCTTGCGGTAAAGCTGGCCTCCCCTGTCCTCGTAGCTCCATGTGGGGTTCGCGAAGGCTCCGTACTTGGCCTTGAGGGCTTCCCGGTTGAGGAAGGCCATCCCCTGCTCTTTCGCGGGGCGGTAGCCTTGCTGTTCGAAGGAACCTCCATACTTAGCCTTGCCTGTCGCGGCGCGGCGGTTCGCTGCCTGTCCTGCTCGCTCCGCTTCGGAATACCTCTGAACCCTCTCGGGCATTAGCGGAATCCTCCCTGAAGCCACGGAGCCATCCCATAGCCGAACGCTCCTCGGATGCTCTGCGGCCCCTTTGCCCAGGGCGTAGCGCCCGACGGCTGAGGAGCAACCTGCCATGGCTGGCCGCCGGTGTAGCCGCCACCCGGCATCTGGGGTAGACGTTGTGGCGGCGGCATGTCATAGGGGATTCGCCGGGGATCGAACATCGGAGGAGCCTGCATCTGACCTTGCATCGGTGCCTGCCTGCGCGGCCGCGGGCCGAACATCCCGCTACCACCCTGACGCATCCCCAAGTCTCCGAGACTACCGGGAATCGGCATTGCCCCTCCCTAAATCGCCCAACGTCATGCCCCTGTGCTTGCGGAGTTTACGCTTTCCTTCAGACTCGCGCAGCACCTGCGATGCAAAGCCACGCGAAAAACCCTTAGCCGAGCCTGTTGGCTGCCAGCCATGAGCGACGGCCCGTGCGACTCGCTGCGTGGCTGGGGACCAAGGCATTAGGCAGCCTTCCCGATCACATCTAGGCACATCACTACCTCATCACGCCCAACGAGATACTGCGAGGCTGCCCGGACCGCGATGCCTCCCTTGACGGCAACCGCGACGCTGGTAACCCCCTGCGGCGCCAACGGACGTACGAACCTGGTCAGCCCGAGGCGCTTGACATCATCCACAAGGGCATTAATCGCAAACTCTACTTCCTCCGGAAGGAAGTCCACCCTACGTTGATGCCATCCCTGGGGATCGCCTCGCTCCACCAAGAGTTCGCACTCACCACACGCCTTCTGCAAAGCAATCGCGGCTTTCTCAGCGATCACTTTCAGTCCCAGCGTTCTCATGGCCCTATCGCTGGTACAAGCAATTCAGCGTGGCGTCCGCCGTGACTCGGATCGCGAAGAACCGCGGGATGTCCGTATTGCAGACCTCGAAATACGATCCAGCAGCCACAAGTACGCCGGTCGCAGCCGTCGGGATCGCCTGGACCAAGAAGCGAATCTGGTCTGTCTCCACGGAGCAATAGACACGCTGCGCCGAGGGGCCGGTGCTGCTCCCGTTCACCTTGGAACCCGTGAAGCCGACAGCCGTAGCTCCAACGGTGATCTTCTCTGAGTCGAACGTTTGCGGCGTGGAGGTCTGACCCACGCTGCAATCCGCCCATGCGGGGAGCGTGAAAACGGCGGCGACGAGGAAAAGCAGCTTGCGCATTCAATCCTCCCTAGGGCATGTCGCGTGTGAGCAGGTGCGATCCGCGGAACACCGTCAGCGTACCGCTGGCGGCCGTGTTTCCCGCCGCTCGAGGAATTAGCGTGCCCGTGTTGCTCGTTTCGATCGAGCCATCGCACTCAAACTCACCCGTACCTGTTATCGTGGCGAGCGTGATGTCCGTAGCGAGCGCGGTGGTTTGCTGAGTTTGCCCCACGGCGTTGTTCGCGAACGTCTTGCACGTCACGCGGAAGTCTGTTGCCGTGACCGTGCCGCCGTCGAAGTCAAACCTTAGCCCATCGGCGTCTGTGGAGTTGTCAACCTGCGCCACGAACCGAAACGCATACTTACGCGTCGTCGTGAGCGAGGTCGTCAGATCCGTAATGTTCGTCGGGGTGATCGTCGCGTTCGTGTGGTTCGCCGTGAGGAATTGGTCGCCGGCGGCGTTCTGTATCCAGCCATCACCGGTTGGGTTGCCCGCACGAAGGATACCTGCGCCCTGCCTGGTAAGGCCTGCGTCCGCAGAAGCGCCAATGCTTATCGCCGCCGAACCGCCGGAATTGAGAACCTGAAATCTGGTAGTGCCGTCAACGGTAAAGTTCAATATCCCAGTGCCCACGCCCCCAAAGAACATTCCCGTATCCGTGTCGCTGGCAGCGCTATACGTCGGCGCTCCTGCCGTTCCGTCCGGCCCTCTCAGCGGGAACGCCGCCGCGCTTACGCTGGTCGCTGCGCCTCCACCTCCAGAAATCACGCTGGTCTGCGCAGAGACCCACATCCCCAACGTGAGCAGCCAAGCTGCTACGCCGGCCGTCAGAAGCAACGCACGCTTACGGTTTGTCATTCGGCTCCTCACGAGGCTCGCGTGGAACACGCTTCCCGATCCGATTCTGCCAAGAGGCTATCGAGGCGACGATCGTAGCAAACGATGCACCGGAAAGGGCCTTCCGTTGCACAGGAGAAGCTAGGCCGAGATCGTACTCCGACAGGAGCCACCCAAGCGTAGCCACCGTTAGCCGCCAGTTGGTACGCAAGAGCAGGCGCTTGACCAGTTCGATCACTTGCCATCCTCGCCCCTCAGTTCCAGCGACCTAACCCGCGTCTTGAGCGCAAGCACATCAGCTTGAGCCAGCGCCAACTTGGACCAAACGGAGTCAAGCACACGCGTCACGATCCCTTCGCTCGCTTCCTTGAACCCCTGAAGAATGGCTTCGGTGTTCAACGTCCCGAGCTCCAAACGGGCGTTGCGATCGGCGTGCAGTTCCTCGCGGAGAGCGTGGACCATCGCGGAGAGCGTGCTGACTTCGCTCTCCATGACGAGGCGGTTGTCCCGGACCTTGTCCTCGAGGTTGTGGTGCCCGACCTCGATCGCGCGGACTCGTCGCTCGTCATCTGGCGAAAGTCCCGATGTGCGCCCGAAGAGGCTCCACAAGTAGCCGTTGCCTCCTACCTGGCCTGATCCCCGAACTCACGCTTCGCGGCGTCGGAAGGAGTCATACCTCCACCGACGAGGAACGTCCCCGCGAAGGTCAAGAGTTCGATCACGACGTGCGGCGCCTCCGGGACGGCGCGGAGCGCGGTCCCGAGTGCCACCAGAAACCCTCCGACCGATGAACGATTCTTGCCGAGCCATCCCATACGCCCCTCTTTCTCAAGCTGCTTCAGCTTCCGCTTCGCGAGCCAAAGCGCGACCGTCTCTTTAACGCTCACCGGAAGATGATGAACAGGCCGAACAGCATGACGAGAAGGAAGATCACGCCTTGATCCTCCTCTACTCCGGGCCTTGTACGGTTATGCAAGCCTCTCCGAATTCCGTTAGATCCAACGGCTGCGCGCGCACGCAGGCGAATCCGGGAGTCGTAATCTTGAGGAAAACTGAGGAGCTGCTTTGATCTCCGAGGAATTCGCACCCGATACCTCCCACGCACCACCAACGGACCCTATCAAACGAGCGACAGTCGTCAACATCAAATTCGGGCTCCGATGCTCCTGCATAGATCGGAGTCGCGTGGGCGAGCGGGACGACACCCAAAGGCCAAGCGACCACGATGTCGCCCGAGTGCCCCTTGTCTACCCTTTCGAACGTGATGCGCGTGCCGCGGATCTCGCACAGTTCCGCCGTGGGAATTGGTGTAGGGGTCGGATCAGGCGTGGGCGCGAGTGGAGTCTCTTCGCCGCAGGACACGAACAGGAACAGGGCAGCGAGAATAATGAACCAGCGCATCTATGCCTCCAAGGAGCCGGCGACCGGCGCGGAGCACGCACATTCGCTCAGGGCGAAGTGCGGGTAGTCGCGCTGCATCCAACTCCCGCCCCATTCCAGCCCGAGCTCTTCAGCTTCTCGGCCGAGGTCATACCAGAGCGACCCGCCGGGATTCCAGTTCTTCTCGGCCAAGTACTCCTTGGGGCAGACGTCGAACGCGAGGGCGAGGCCGTGGGGAGGCTGGGGGAGATGTTTCGAACGGAGCGTCCACGAGACGCCCATGGCGAGGTAGTAGGATTGCCGGGTGGCGTCGCGGAGGGTTTCGATGAGTGCGATTTCGTTTCCCGCCGCGCCGGCTCTTTCTCTCAACTGGACGTAGAGCAAACGCACGCACGGACACAAAAGCAGTGGATCACGTGAGCTTGTGCCGGGTCTTTCCGTCTGGGCCACGACGGGCAGGCATCCTCCGCTGCTATATCTTGCGTGAGGATTGTAAGGAGACGACTAGGGCTTGTCAATCACCAGTAGCTTGTCGGCTTGGGCCAGCGCTTCGTTTCCCTTACATCCTGGGCATGATGGCCGCAGCCAACAATCATGCGGCATCCCGTCTAAGGCATTTCGCATCGCGAGGAACGCGGCAGCGTAGGGGAGCAGCAGCGGTATCGCCTGCGCTCCAAACGCTGGCGTGCTGCGGTCGCTGATCTCTGGGCATGTGCTCAGTAGTCCTGCGATCTGTCCTGCCATCTCTTCGGCGGTCATGGCTTCTCCGGGGCTAGGGCGGCGCGGGCGCGTTCCATCATGGCGTCGTAGGCTTCTGTGGTTTCGGGCTGATCCAACATTCCGCGTAGCGCCTCCTCCAGCACTCGGATGCGCTCGCGGACTGCGATCAGCAGCGACTCCTTGACCCAGTTCTCATTCTCGGGCAGCCGCCAGCCCATGCAGTTCTCTTGTCCGCAATTCACCAGCCTCTCGCGGGCGGCGGCGAGGTCGGCCTCGGCCTTCTCGCAGCGCAGGCAGCGAATGCCGCTCAGCACCGCTTCTACCTGCCTCACCCTCCAGGCTTCGATCAGGCGGGCGGCCCAGACTCGCGAGGCTTCTGGCAGCAGCCCACGCGGGCAGAGCTGATCGATAAGAGCCAGCGCATCGACGCTTGGCTCGGGCTCGGGCACATGCCGCGTCTTTTCCCATCCCGGAATCTTCTCGGCGGGGATCAGCGGCTCGGCGGGCTCGTGGACCCAGTTGCCTTCGCCATCCTGCCAGTCTTGTGGCTTAGCGGGCTCGTGGGCAGCGCGAGGCTGGCCGCACTCACGCTTGCCGACCATGGCAATGCAGTAGTCGCTACGGTACTTACTCGAAGGATCGGCATACCCCGAGCCTAACGCTCGGGTGTATGGATGCCCCAGCGGCAGCGGGGCGCTCATCGGTTCCCTCGCTCGGCACGCATGGCCTTGTCAATCTGACGACGGTTGACTACAGGTTTCCAGTCCAGCCCAGGAGGGAGCAACTCATCAGGCAATTCCGCCAGATCGCGGCGCAGACTATTCAGCAGCCACGTCAGGCGCTCGGTGTCGCTGGGCTTCTTGCGCTCACTCTGCGGCATCGGTCCCTCCACGGGCACGCGCACGGATGGCGTCCTCGGCCTTGGCTCCACACGGACAATGCCGCTGCTCCGCTTCCATGCACTCGATCTCACCAGCGATCTCAGCGGCCTCGCTGAAGGCATCCCTCCGCGCCTCCTCCATGGCCGCGCGGATCTCGGCGGCGATGATTTTCAAGGCCACGTCGATGTCCTCTCCGCCTCCAGCGATTGAGTAGCCACACTCCTCTATGCTCCGGTTGATTTGCTCCGCGATCTCCTGCGCCCGGTCCTTCGCGTCAGCGCTCACCGGCAACCCGGAAAGACTGAGCGCGGGAACTTAGAGCGGAACCGCTTCTCGCGGGACGTCAAAGCCGCAGCGATCAATCGCACCAGCGTTTCTCGGTGACCCTCTCGCATTGATTCACCCTCAGCTTGTTCCCAGGCATCGACAACGCACTCGGCCACCTCTTTCGGGTCGTCCTTCGCATCAGCCACGAGCAGCCTCCTTGCGCTTCTTGGGCAGCCGCCGCCAGCCCATCTGTGCGATCACCGTGTCGTAGCACTTCATGTCGCCACAATAGGCATAGTCGATCTGATGCCGAAACTTGACCGGCTTCGAGCAGTGGCACTTTCGTTTGCGCCAGTCGCGGCGGTCAGCCATTACTTCATCTCCCCCAGGGCGCGTTCGTACAACGGGCCGGTTATCGTTGGCGACAACGCTCGCTCTGCGGCTGGCATCTCGGCTGGTAGGATCTGGAAAGCCAGCAGCCCCCCTTTCGTCTCTCCGACGCGCCGAAATCCGGCCTTCCGATAGCACCGTCCCGGGTCGCGCTTCCTCCGAACCTTGTCGGCGCTGACGAAGGTCACGAGTCCGAGTTCCGGAGGCGTCGGCCACTCCCAAAGCGTCGCAGCAACCGCCTCGCGGATTAGTTCGCTTGAGAGTCCCGCGCCTTCGTTGCGAAACAAGCTGTTGACCCACGCTCCGGCCCATTCATGCTTCACGAACTGTGCGAAGGGCCACGAAGTGACCCACAGGGCTCGCTCGCATTCTGTGAGCAGAACGACGCAGCGTCCCGGTGGAACGAACTGCGGGGAGCCGATCTTCCGACGGTTGTAGTGGCGATCAGCTAGCGGCAGCGCCGCCGCGTCACCGCGATGCGACAAGCGCCACCTCACTTCTCATCCCCAGCGGAAGGATAAACGCGCCCCTCTCGGCTCAGATATGCGATTACTTCACGCGAAATCCCCAGAGGAACGTCCCGATAGAACGCCCCGCTATGCCTCCAGAGGTCAATTAGGAGTCGCCTCGCTTCATTGCGCTCGTACCGTAGCCGGTTGACACACTCCCAAGTAAGCGTATCCAGCTCCTCGCTCACTTTCCTTCCTCCCCAGGCGCTGCGGCCAGGTCTCGCTCCCACCGCAGTTTCTCCTGCAACGGGTGCTTGTCCACGCGCGGGCGGCTCTTCACTGACCAGGATTGTCCGTCCCGCACTGTCGCTTCATGTGGCGTCCAGCCTACAGCCCGAAGCGAAGATCCTGACTCAGACTTCAGCGTATACGTAATGACTTTGCGATAGCCGAGAGCGGCGGCTAGTCGATGGGCGGCCCCGTACAGCTTGGAGCAGGCGTTGCGCGTGCCATCTGTCGCGACGCGGGTAACCTCTAGCGTCCAGCCATCGTCAAGCCTGCGTGCCACTGGACGGCCCAGGACCGCCACTCCGCACACGCGCTCCCCGTCAGCCACTGCAATGGACGCCCGGTGCCCCACGGGCGGGACGTGATGGCGATGGTGCTGGCGGATGAATGCGCACGCCTCAGCGAAATCAATCGGCACAATCATCAGGGTCACAGGCTTTCGAGCGCTGCGGCCAGGTCTTGCAGGTAGCGGCAGGGCCATTCAAGTTCCTCGCAAGCGCACTCGTTATCTCGCAGATTCGTCTGGACGCGGTAATGCTGTTCCACTTCCGCACGTACTATGCGAAGCAGGGCTGGGTAGGCTGTGCGGGCGTGGGCGATAAATTCAAAGTCCGCCTTTGGGCCGCCGATATCGGCGCATGAAGTGGCCTGCAACCCAACCCCACGGTCATTGCCAATTCGATGAACGTTGACACGACCGCGATCCCTACCCCATGCGTCATAGCAAGCCCAAGGCCCGGGCGTCGCCGCCTCGCAGATCGCCAGCGCTCGGTCGAGACGGGCTAGAAGTGAGGCGCGTAGGTCGGTCACTGCGCCCCTCTCCGCTTCGCCTTGCGCCGCTTCGTAGGCTTGTCCACGGCCATGAAATCGAACTCCGATTGCTCTTGCGATGGCGGTTTCGGCTCGGGTGGACGGCGGGCAAGGTATCGCGCCTTGATGTCCTGAGCGCAGCCCTTGCAGTCTCCCCAGTGAACGGGCTCCAGAAACTCCGCGCGAGAATTCTTCGGACCGCACGGAACGTCTGCGTCTGGATTCGTGAATCCGCCACGACCGATGTAGATGTCTTTCACCATTTCCACTTCCCCGATACCTCTTCGGCGAATGCTCCAAGCCTGCGGAAGCGCTCGATTACGCGGTCGATCACCTCTTCCTGATCCGCGCAGAGAACATAGTCCGGGCCAAGAACTCCTCGCCCAAGCTTCTCGATCTTCTTTTCGAGTTCACTCACAGCGGCACCGGGCGGGAGGCTTCGCGCTCCCGCATCGAAAGGAGGCGATCTATTCTTGCTGCACTTCGAAAGATCACATCAGGTTGCTTGTGATACCCCTGCTCCGTGTAGAAACGGTCCCAACAAGCCACATCCACAGCCTGCCTTAACTGGGTCGCCGTGAAACCATCGCGGAGGCGCGCGCGAATGCGCTTCATGTGCTCTTCGATCACGGCGACGCTGCGCGGGAAGGTGCGGCTTTTCGTTTGCCAGTATTCATAGATCGATAGCTCTTCAGGCTCTTTCACCAGACACCCCTTCCCTATGCGACCTTGGGCCCGTCGCCGCTCATCGCTTAAACAAGGCCTCCCATCGTTCCAAATCGTCTTGCTCGCCAGTCGGTTTCGCGGGGAGTTGCGCAAGCATGCAATCGAAACAAACGCCCATTTCGACGTGGTGACAGAAGATCCGCAGTTTCGGCTTTCCTCTTTCCATTACAACAATGCTGTTCTGTTTCATCTGTAATCCTTCTACCGGGAAGGCTCTGAGCCAGAGGGAAGGCAGACGAGGACTAGCCCCATCTCGTCCCACCCTCCCAGCTTCGACCGGTGTAGGTCGTCGCCGTCGGTTGGCCCGCAGGACGAATACGCGCGCCTGCGGCTGGCCGCTACTTTAGAGAGCCGCGATTGCTCCCTGTGCGCTGGACTTCCGGCCTGTCGAGCCGCCCAGCTTCTGCGCGCACGCCCCCCAGTGAAGCACAACCATGTCTTGCCGCTGGTGTCTGTAGACCGTCCGGTCAAGCATGTCCAACCCCCATCCCGGGGATTCGGCTTGACTGGAACCGCGAGAGGCTGTAGCTTTGGGGCATCTCGTTGTTCCGTAGCCCGCTCCACCGGGTTACGCTGGGGGCCGCTAACAACGGCCCCTTCCGTCTTTTGGAAGCTACACCCGCCCGGAGTGGCTGTCAAGGGTTTCCTCAGCACCGCGCCCTCGGCTTCGAACAGAAAAGGCACGGCTCCCCGACGGATCTCTCATCGAAGTCGTGCGCGTTCCGCCACCGGCCGTTGCGATCGAAGCACACGTAAGGCGGTTTCGGAGTCGCAAACCCTACCTCCGTATCGCTCCGCAGGATTCCTCCTCCAGCCACCTTCCCGCGCATGATCTCCGCGAATCGGCTGCGCAGGGGTAGGGGAGCATGGACCTCGGCGTCCGTCTCGAACTGGTTCTCGCGGGCCTTCACGCCACCCTCGCGCGCCGCTTGTACTCGGCATGAGCCGCCAGCCAGCGCTTCCAGTTCGCCTTCCTCCATGACTTCGCTCGAGCTTTGTGCTTCTCGGGGTCGGCGTGATACGCCCGCAGAAAGCTCGCCCGCGCGGTCCCGGCGTGGCACTCCCGGCAGCGAGAATAAAGGCCGTCGGAGTGTCGAGCGTTGCGGCTGAAACAGTACGCAGCCTTGAGCAGCTTGCACGCGGTGCAGCGCTTCGGGGGGATGACGGGACCGAAGTCCCACGGGGCAGGAGCCAGGGCCATGGCGATTCTTCTGCTACCAGAGCAGCCCGTAGCCAAGCGCCCACACGGTGAAGGCTCCCAGCAGGAACGGCGTCACGTCGAGCAACGGCACGAGCCATGCGTTGCGCCGCCTGATTCTTTCGTAGTCTTCCATGGGCGTCATCTTTTCCTCCTAGTTACTGGTTGGCTTGATGACGAGCGGCGAAGAATGACCAAACATCCTCTCCCGGAACGCCCGGAACTCTTCGGATTGCCGGGCCACTTCCTCGAGGCCGTCCGTGATCTCCCTCAAGGTTGTACGAATTTGATTCTCAGTCACGAGCGCCCCAAGGAACATCTCGTACTCCGGGCCGACCGCGTAGCGCTTCACGGCATCACCAGCGTGTACTTCCAGACGCCGTCGCCGAGGTTCTCGGCCGTGATGTTGTGGCCGCGCTTGCGCAATTCGGCTAAGCGGGCGCCGTACCTGATCCCACCGCCAGCCGCCAGGAGCTCAAGGCCCGTGCACGGCCCCGACTGGAGCCGGCCGAGGATCTTCATGGCGCGGGTTTTCGTGGCTTGTGTCTTGCGAGCCACAGCGCGGCAGGCGTCGGAGCAATACCGCCCGTGCTTCCTGGCGTGCCTTGCTCGGCGCTGGCACCCATCCAGCGCACAGAATGGCCCCAGATCGCGATCTGGATCGATAGGGGCGACGCTATTCTCTAGGCTCATGCCGTGATACCTCTCGCTTTGGCCTCTTCCCGTAGCGCCTCCAGGGCGGTCAGGGGGTCAGCCTGAAAAGGACGCAGCGCGATCAGTCGGAGCTCGTTGTAGACGGATTCTCCCCAGACCACTCTCAGCCAAGCGTCAAATTCTAGGGGGCGGTGAGTGTAGTAGACATGATGAAATGCGCAAAGGGCGAACCCGTTGATCGGAAGCCATCTCGTGTGGCGGTAGCGGCGAGAGAATCCATGCGCGGCCTGAAGTCTCTTGTTCTGGCAGTACGCTACATTTCCGGTCTTACCAACGTGAGCCTCACATAGGCCCTTCGCGCGCACGATCAGCGACCACAGCCTATCCGCCTCCCGGGCCAGCTTCGCCGGGGTCGTCTTGCGCTGCTTCCTCGGCCGCTTCCCACGGGCGATCCGCCGTCTCGGCTTCGGGGCGCGGCGCTCAGGCTTGGGGAGGGTGGTCACCGCCGAACCTCCTCCTTAAGCGCCCAGCCCAGCGCCACGAGGCACACTAGGATGATGAGCCCGCCGCCGAGCTTGACCATGAATTCAGGGGTCACTTGAACGCCTCCGCGACCGCTTCCCATGTGGGGCAGGGCCACCAGGCGTAGACGTCATCCCCCATGTTGCAGCCCCGACAGTCTGCAGGGTGGCCCTCTCGCGGCGCGTGCAGTTCCGCCACCCTGCGCAGCGCGCGGAGCAGGGTCCCCATCGATGCATTGCTCACGTTGGCAGTGCCATCGATCTTCGCGATCAATTCCGCGTGCGTCATGACGCGTCCTTTTTGACCAGCGCGACCGCTTCCTCATGAGCGGCCGTTGCCTCAGCCCGAGTCGCGCACCGCGTCTCGTGACCATCGCGCGGACCACCGAAGATCATGGTCTCGAAAAGCAACGGACGGCCTTCGCCTGTGAAGTTGTGATCCAGGCCGAGAAACACGGTCGAAACCCATACCTCACCGACGTGAGTTTCTGCCACGCGACGCGTGGTCCCGTCCTCGAACCACTTCGCCCAAGTCTTTGGGTCGGTACGCTTGGGCTCACCGTTCTCGTCCAGCACGAAGTAGCTCATGCGTCCTCCGGTTCGTCTACGACCTTGACACGGATCTTCTCTTCGATTAGCAGCGAACATGAATAGTTGTAGAGCCGTCGCTTCAGTTCCTCCGTGCTCGGATTCCACTCCGCCTCGTGGCAGGCTTCACACACCGGCCCGCCGTAGATGTCGGCCGCATAGGCCACGTTCTCGGGCAGCACTGCAGAACAGCGGCAGCAAAGAAGATCCCCGAGCGTCATGGCTCGCCCTCAGCCTTGATGATGGCAACCAACACTGCGGCCATCGCCTGTGCAGGGCTGAATCCACGATCATCCAAGACGGCCTTACAGGCGGCCAGCAGGTCCGGCGCGGCGGCGATCAGGCGGGCCGTGTCGCGCACCGAGCTACGCGGGTTCCCCCAACATTCAGCCACCTTCTCCAATCTGCGGCCCGAAATAGCCCACACGACGAACTTGTCATCAAATCGCCACGGCCCCGGCGTGTAGACACTCACAACGTGATCCTCAGCGACTCGACGGCCTGGACCAAGGCGTCCTGTGGGTCTTTTCCCCCAAGGATCGCCTCGCTCGCGACATCCAACACCTCGAGCGCCGGGGTGAAGTTCGTGCGGCCGATCTTTGCCGCGCTGAGATCGAAGATAGAGTGCCGCAGCCCCATCACGATCTGAAGGCAGCGGGCGCGCTCCTCGATGGCTTCGGGCGTCATGCTACATCCTCCGGGTTAGGAATCGCGCAGCCGAGTTGTGCCGCCTCGGCCTGAACGTGATGCACGTAGTCTGAGAATTGAGTGTCGTCCATCTCTCGGGTGCTCTTCGGAATCGGTCCGAATGGAGTGTCCTTCGTCCCGAGGATCTTCTGCTTCAGCGCCTCGTGGAGCTCTTCGGCTGAATACCCGGTGTACTCGGCAAGGATCGGAAGGACCCATCCCCAATAGAACCGATTGGCCTTCAGGGAACGAAAGCGGCGCTCTCTCCGAAGCGTGACCTCAACCCGCTTGCCCTTCATGATCTGAAGGACGGCCAGCCAGCGAAAGCGATCATCAGCGGAGAACGCCCCCGCGTCGTTCACCGTGCCTCGGAAAAGTAGCGCCTGTCTCACCTGAGATTCCACGCTCTCTTGCGTGCCTCGTGTGCCCGCGCTTGAACGTTCCAGCAGATCCGGCAAGCCCGATGGCCAAGCCGCGCCGGATAAGCCAGTAAATTGATCGGAACAAGGGGATGACCGTTCTTGCAGTGGGTTTTCCTAGAGTTCTTTGCAGCAATCCCTTCGCCGCGCAGAATATTGGTCCTGACAGTCACCGGCTCCAAGTGGCCAGGGTTTACGCATGCCGAAACACGACATAGATGGTCGAGAGTCAGCCCTTCCGGGATCGGGCCAACAAATAACTCGTAAGCTACGCGATGAGCCAGTCGCGTCTTGTCCTCAAGTCGGAAACGAGCATAACCGTTGTGAGTCAGCGCGCCAGTCCAGAGCCAACAGCCCGAACTATCCGACGGCCTTCTCACCTTCATAAAGAACCGCTCCTCTACCGTATGCTCTTTTCTGAAGACCATGATTAGAAGGGCACATCCTCGTCGCCGGCCTCGAACGGTGCGGGCGGAGGAAGCTCCTCACGCTTGGGCTGTCCATCCGGAACCGCCTCGAACCGCAGCGCCGGAACGCGCTTGCCCTGGTAGTCCACCTTGGTTCGGTACATCAGAACGCGAGCCCCGCGCCAGTCGTCCATCTCGTCCTGGCCGGTGATGTCCGCGATGGTGTTGGCGTTCGTCTGGTTGAGGACGAAGCCCTTCGTCTTGTCCTTGAACCACAGCACTGGCTTGGTGTCGTCCTTCCCGACCTCCTCCATTGTCACCTTGGCAATGGTGAGAGTCGCCTTCCAGTTGTCGGGAAACTCCTCGGCCTTGAGCCACTTCGATGGAAACGCGTTACCGACCTTCATTTCTCGGTCCTTTCTTAGAGTGCTCTCCAGCATCGTGAGCACGGTCACAACCGGAACAAAATGGGCCGCCGTTCGCCTTCGCATAGAAACAGCACCAAGGGCAGTCCGCCGGGCGCATGTCTAGCGTCCCGCGCATTCGGCGCACATGTAAGGAGAGAACGTCACCGCTCGAGCGCCGCAGTACTGGCACGAAGCCCGGTCAGCGTAGGAGTGGCTGCGCATCGTGATCGCGAGAGCTTCGGGAGCGCGCAAACCGGACGACTTGTGCTTCCTAGCGAACGGGTAGACATCCGTGATCGGCTCAGGCTTCGGCGGGAACAGTTCGGAGACCTTCATCGGCTAACCCACAGTTTCCACGCCGCGAACAGTAGCCCAAGCGGGAGCAGTAATAGGACCGTCCACTTGAGAGTTTGTAGCGTCCGCTCGGTTCTCACGCAGTCCCGGCAGGAGCAGGTCATCGGAACATCCTCACGACGCTTCGGACCAACAGCCCCATGGCGAACCCCGAGCAGAAGATCAGCCCGAGCCCGACCAGGCAGCCCATGACGTTCGCGGCGCGCTCGCGGCTCACTTGCGCCAAATCCATTCGTTGATCAGGTAGCTGATGCCAGTAATAAACCCAAGCGCAGCAACAACCAAGATCAACGCAAACACCGTCTCTGCTGGTTTCATGAATAGCGCCCACGCCAAGCCGACCAAAAGCAGGCAGATGCCAGGCAGCATTGCCATGATCGCGTAGAGAGTTCCGCGGCTCACCGGACCGTCCTCATGTTATGCACCGCGATTCCGACCGACACCGCCGGGATGACCACGCGAGGAATCCACACCCACTTCGGCGCACGCTTCTGCAGGTAGACGTCCAAACCCGTGGCGATCCCCACGCCCAGCACCGCACGACCGATCCTCATCTCTCTGGTTTGCATGAGCGGGTTGATCTCACGTCCGCCGCGGGAAAGCGCGTACTCCGTGCTGCCCAGGTCCGCACCGGCAGATAGGCTGTAGATCAGGATTGGGGTTGCAACGCTCACTCCCCACCTCCGGCCTTCATGCCCGCATCAACCAAGGCTAGGAATTCGTCCAGCGATCCGCTCCAAACCTTCTCGCCCTTACGAACCACCGTGAATTGGTTCTTGCCATCAATGGTCGCCACCCGAAGTCCGGTATCATCGCCAATCACGGCCCAGCTAAGGCCGGTTCTTCGATACAGCGGGTAAGAAGCTTCCGAATCGTTGGGCTTTGGTTTCTCGACAGTCATTTCGAGAAAAGCGCCTAAGAACAATGTCGTTGCTACCCCAAAAAAGAAGGCGGCAATTAAGCGCAGTGTCGCCTGATCTATCATCGGTACTCTCCTAACGGCTCAGTTCGAACCTGCTCAGCGCCGCTCACCAGCACGTCAACCTTGAACACGCGCTCTTGAACCGAGGGCAGCAAGGCGTCTAAGGCCATCTCAACCGCGCGAGGGATGGAGGCCATCTCCGTCATGGACTGCCGGGAATCCTCTACGCCGTCGCGCGCCGTGTAGTGAACCGTCACGAGGAGTTTCATTCGTAGTCTCCTGGGTCAACGTCGCTGCTGTGCGTGTCGGCCATGCGGAGGTCGTCTAGGTGCTCCTGGGCTTTGCCGAAGCGGCTTTCCAGGCAAGCGCCGCAGAAGCCAAACGGCCACCGAGCCGGCTCCCCACAGTCCAGGCAGCGAGGCTCCGGAAGATCCATCACGGGCGTGATGCGATGGTCGGTCATTCTTGCGGCTCCCCATGACAGCAGGGGCAATCGCAGGCGTCCTGCCGATGGTCGCACTCCGCGCAGAGCGGCGGGGGATCATAGGGCCATGGCGGCTCGGTCGTCTTCCACTCGTCGTAGGTCACGCCCACCTCCTCGCCGCGCTGTGCGCCTTTAGGATCTCGGCCAGCGCCTTCTCTGCTTCCTCCACCGTCTCGCACTCCGTGACGTAGCTCTCGAGCCAGGTGCGGACCGTCCCGTTGCTGAACTTCACGCGGAGGTTGTCCTCGTCCACACGGCCGACCACTTCGCCGAGGACGGCGGGGGGGCCGAGGAAGAGATGGATGATGGCGGGGCGCATGGCTACTCTGCCAAGACGGCGTAAGCGTAGCCGTTAGAATTGGGGGCGTCGCACTCGTAACGACGTCCACGGATCATCAGGCCGTATCCGGAATCGGTATCGCCATCGGCGACGTATCCGGAAACCTTACCGTCCACGAGGACCGCACTGCCAAGCAAGTAAACAGTCACCGCGTCTGCTAGTGCGTCCCGTGTTCCCTGTGTCATGCCCGTATAATAGGCCCGCTTGCATCTTGTGTCAAGCCCCCCTTGCATATTTCCTGAAAAAGCCTATTATTGACTCGTGCCCGAGAATCGCTGGAGGAAAGCCGCCCTAGCCCGCGCTGCATCCCTGACGGCCGCCGAGCGCTCCGCTATTGCCCGGAAGGCCTACGCCGCCCGTGGGGCGTCTAAGGCCCAACTGAAGCGATGGAGCCGAAAGGGCGCGCGTAAGGGCGGCTTGGCCCGCTGGGGCAAGACAGACGAGGAGGGCGCGGCGTGAACTTCGTCCCGATGGGAACTGGGGCATCGAAGATCATGCGCGGCCAATCGAGAAACGACCGGCCTCCGATCTGGTTTTCGATTCTGTTCCTCGTGGGCTTTACGGCCTTCATGGTATGGCTGGTTTCGTGAGGGGTCCTAGGCTGCGCTTCCCTGAAGCCGACGCGCAATGACCCTCGTGCCGGACCGGGTGCCTAGCTCGGGATGGCTCCAATCCGGAGGCCGTGTGAGCGAAAAGCCACTCCACGTCAGGGTAGCGGAAGCGTTAGGGTGGACCGAGCTACGGAAGGTCGGCGGCATCCCTATCGCTAACAACTGGGCCGGATGGCCGCCCGGCGCAATCCCTCTCGTTGGTCACCCACGCCCCGAAGCTATCGCGCCCCGCTATGACACAGACTGGCAATCGACAGGCTCGCTGATCGAGAAGTACGAAATCTGTCTTGAGCGATCAGGTATTGAGTGGGGCGCCTACCGTTCGCGCGATATGTCCGCGCACGGCCCGTGGTTTTACGGGAAGGGCTCGACTCCCCTCCTTGCCGTCTGTCGTCTCATCCTCGCCTTGAAGGAAGCCGGTAAGCTGGAGGCCGCCTAGAATGACCGAGAACAGCGACGAACAACCCCCCGACCGAGAGATCCGCGGAATCGCCGGCGAGGACATCAAGCAAGGCGACGCCATCGTGCTGGTCGCGGATGGGCTGTGGTACCGGCGCCACAGTGTAAGGGCCGAACAGGCCGTGCCGTTCATGATTTCCGGATCGACACAGGTTGAGGCGTCAACTCCGGCCAGACGTCGAAAGGCCCGGAAGTCAGTAGCGAAGCGCCGGGCCAAGCGCTAGTATTACGTCCAGGCCCGGGCGACGGTCCGGTGTCCACCGCCGGCACGGGGAGGGCGGGCCAGCCTTATCCCCGTCCGGCGGATCATTTCTCTAGGCGATCACCCGCGGCGTCACGAGCTCGATCAGCATCATGTCCTGGGTTCCGCCGTCCGTCGCCCCCGCACCCTGTACCGTGAGCTTGAGCGTCTGCGCCGCGGTCGTGTCTCGAGTGAACGTTGAGGCATAGTCGAAGCTCGAGGCGGCCGCCAGGTGGCGCTTGACTGAGGCGAGCTGGGTTGCTGCGGCCGTCCGGGTGATCTCGAACTCGATCCGCCACTCGGTTCCGTTCGCAGCCAGCACAGCCAGGGCGAGCACGTCGGTCCCGAAGTAGCACCGATAGGTCCGGTTTCCCGCGCCTCCCCCCGAGTTGATTCCCAGCATCGTCGCTCGGAGCATCATGCCGTTCGAGTTGAGGGTGTACGCGGGCACCGAGAACGTCATCAGATCCGTCTCGGCTACGCTAGCAACCGTGACCGGCGTGACGTTCGTGGAGACGAGGTGCGGTGTCGCCTGGGGGAAAGTAAGCAGGGTCGTCGTGCTGTCCGCGATCCCGACTGGCCTTCCGCCAGACGCATAGTTGGATGTGCTGGTCAGGAGGCCAGGAGTTGTCGAGAACCAATAGACGGCCCCGACTGTCAGCGCCGACAGCCCTGTCATCCTGCCGGCGAGCCGGAAAGTTCCCGTGTTGCCCGTGGTGATCGTGGAGGTGACAAACCCCGTGATGAGCGGCTGCGTCGATCGGTAGGCGAAGGAGAAATCCGCCTTGTAGAACCTGCCCGCGGTGCGGGCTGCGTCCCCTCCGGTCCCTGTGGAGCAGTAGACCGCATCGCCCGCCGTGAGGTTCTCGCCCGCGGTGCCGCCTACGTCCACGTCCTGCTCGAAGGGCGGGACCGTCCCGATGTTGTCTTGCGTCCGGATCGGGCTCGTCGGGGGATCGGTGTCCGTGCTCGGGCTGAGGACGAATTTGTAGGAGACGCCAGGCGTGAGGTAGAAGCCAGAAGGAACACGGCCCGCAGAGTCAAGGATGATGGGGTTCGCGTTGGGCGTGGTCAGCGCGACGTCCGTGTACGTGTTGACCTTTGTCGTCGTGCCGGCGAGGTACGTGAAGAGCTTCCCGCCCGAGACGATCAGGCCGGAATTGTTGAAGAAGGTCTGCCAAGGGGTCGGGCTCAGGGTGCCTACACTCATTGAAGATTCCCCTTTATCTGGTCGAGCCCATACGGTACTATTGTTCCATGACCATAAAGACCAGCCCAGAACGAATCGCTTGGCGAAACATGCTTCAACGCTGCTATCGCACCCGCAACAAGGACTGGCCGCGCTACGGAGGTCGTGGAATCACGGTATGCGATGAGTGGCGTACTGACTTTCGGTCCTTTCTGAGCGATGTCGGCCGACGTCCTACGGCGCGCCACTCGCTCGACCGAATCGACAACGAAGGCCCTTATGAGCCTGGCAACTGTCGTTGGGCCACCCCGGAGGAGCAAGCGAACAACAAGCGAGACAGTAGGTTCCTTGAATGGGATGGCCGACGAATGACTGTTACGGAATGGGAGCGGCTGCGTGGCGTGCGGGCCGGAACGTTCAAGCGACGCCTTTATCGCGGCTGGGCCGTACAAGACATTTTGACGACGCCGGTCGCTCCGGACCCGCTGTATACGTATCAGGGCCGCACTCAGGATCTTAGTAAATGGGCGCGAGAGATTGGCCTCCCTCTCGGGACATTGCGCAAGCGCATCTTGCTGGGCTGGACGCTCCAGCGCGCCATGACGGAGCCAGTTAATACGCGGTTCCAACATCCGCACCATTAGCTGCCCCCCTTGGCTGCCTGCGCTGCCTGTGCTGCGCGGATACGTTCGTTCAAGCTGACTCCCATCTCGGCGGCTGTTGGCTTTGGACCGAGCCCGGCGTTGTCCAGCACGACATCAACCAGCTTCCGTGCCGACGACTGACTCAATTCGAACTGCGTTCCAAACTTGATCTTTAGAGCGTCGGCCATCTTGGCTCGTGAGTCGAAAGTCTTGCTCTTGATGCTCTTGATGATGTAATCGTGGGCCTCCTGCAGGACTTCCTTGTTCGCCCGCTGTCCAGCCTGCTCCGCATGCTCTGTTGCCAGACGGCTCACTTCTTTGGCGCTTAGGCCGGCCTCTCTTGCCGCCTGCTCGGCCACAGTCTTCACGCCACGAACTACGGCGTGTTTCATCTGCGCGCCCACGGCCGGCTTAAACGTGGCCCCGAGGACTTTGCCTGCTATCTTACCGGTTACCCCAAGCACCTTGTCAGTGGCTGCAGCGGTAACGCCAGCCCCGATCGCTGCGGGCAGACTCGCACCATGGCCGAGCGCAGTTCCGGTTGCAATCACTCCACTACCAGCCGGGCTTAGTGCTGCTCTTGCGGCTGCGGGCAACACGCCAGCCCCGCCAGTCAGTCCGGCCAAGCCAGCCGTAGCCAGCGTCGTCCCGATCACCGGGGCCGCCTCAGCCGCGCCGCGATCCATGCCCGCCTCTCGGATCGCTTGAAACGCGGGCGACATCACTTGGCTGTTGACGTCCCCCTCGGGCAGTTTGATGCGCGGATCTTCGGCCTCAGCACCTAACGTTGGATCTTGCTCGGGCGCAGCTATCGAAGCCATGACCTGGGCCAACTCCGCTTCGGTCGGCTCGCGATCGCCTTCCACCTCAAAGGTCTGTCCGCTAGGACCCTGCACTTGCCAGCGAGGCATTACGAACCGCCCACGGGCGTAATCGTGAAGATCCCGACCTTCTTGGCTGGCCCGGTCGGTTTCGCAACAGTGGGTACGGATACTGCCGCGCCGCCACTCTTAATCCCCGTTGCTACAAGGTTTGCCTCTTGGATCAAGGAATCAATTGCAGCCAGGGCATCGTCCTTATTGCCCCAGACGAGATCTTTCCAGCTCGCCAACTGCCCCTTAAACCGCGCCTCCTCGTCTTTGTTGATCGCGCCACCAGAACGAAGTCGCCCGATCTTGTCTGAGGCTTGATCGACCAACTTAGAGAGCTTCCGATCCGATCCAATGACAACCCCGCGCACGGACGCACCATAGTTCTCATCGAAGGCTTTGCGTAGATCCCCAAGTTCCTTCGGCAGCGTTTCCGCAATCGAGAGCACCTTAGATGCTTCAGCGCTGAGCGGTTTAGAGGAAGCTGCTGGCGCGAGCGGAGCGCCTCCGGGGCCTGTCGCTGGCACCAAGGAGCCGTCTGGCTGTACACGATACAGGGCCCCGCCCACTTCCTTGAACTCTGGCGCTTTCGGGGCAGCAGGTGCACGCCCTGCCGCCTCAAGCTGAGCTTTCGCTCGGAGTAGCTGCTGCGCCGTCGCTTGGTCTCCATTCGCGACCGCTTCAGCATAGCGAGCATCAAGGCTGCGCGTGTCCACCTTCTCCGGAGTGATGCCGCGGGCAATCTCCTCGCCTCCAGGACCGAAGCGAACCTCATTCGGCCCGAGCGAGAACGGTTCCGCCGGCTTCGGCGGCTCCAGCGCCGTCAACAGTTCGTCCACTTGTGCATCGACTTCCGGGGTGTACTCCTCGGGCATGGCCTCGGCTGGGATCAGGCCAGACTGCGCTACCTGCTGACGCAGTGGTCCGTAAGCGACCGCGCGCCCTTCCGGAGTGAGCGTCTTGTACCCGCGCAGCGCGACCGGCAGAAGGCCGATAGCCTCTTTCTTGTCCACCTGTCCGATCTTCCGAGCGGCCGCGACACCTTGATAGAGCTTCAGGCCCGCATCCGGACCGGCCGCCCGGACGAAGTCCGCCACCGAGGCATCCTCGTTGCCCATCAGGTCGAAGATTCGCTGGTCGCGGGCCGCGAGCGCCTTCCGCTCGTTCTCCTGCGCTACGATGTCCCCTACCTGCTGCCCGATGCCAGCAACGCTCGAGCCAAGCAGATGCGCTTGATCCTGCTGCATCCGCGCCGCAGCCTCACCAGCCCGAAGGATGATCTCCGAGATACGGTTGCCCGGCGTGTAGTCGTACCCCTGACTTGGGGCGAACGGGACATAGCCGAACCCCTTCGGCATCAGCGCGGTGCTCCGTAGCTCAGAAGCATTTGTTCCCTACGGAATCTGTCATCGATCGGGAAGACGTACTGCTGCCACTCGCGAGCGTAGGCCTGGTTCGCCGCGTCGCGCTCAAGGTCCGCCTGAGTCTGCCACTGCGCGAAGTAGGGCGCGTACATGTCGCGGCTCGCCTGATAATTCAAGCCGTACTGGTTCGCGGCCCGCTGATTCGCCGCCGCATACTCCTGGCTGGCAAAGTCCTGACCATAGCGGAGCAGCTCGTTGAGGGTGTTTCCGCTGCGAAGCGTCCCCTGCGCGGACTTGCTGCGCTCCAGCGCTTTCATTCCCTCGTTGAATCTGAACTGATAGCTCGGGTCCGCAAACACGTCCTCCGCCGTGGGCTGGAGGTATGGCGGCACGTAGAAGGACGGGACGTTCGGGATCTTCGTCTTCGGCTTCTTGCTGCCCTTGAACTTCGGCGTCTGGTAGGAGAACGGTTGAACGTACTCCACAGGCTGCTGCGCTGCTGCCTGCTGCTGGGCCTGCTGCGGAGCAAGCGCCGCATACGTGACGCGCTGTGGCGTCGGGTTGAAACGGTAGTCCGTCCCGTACTCAGAATTCCTGGCCATACGGGCTCCTTGGACGTCCCATGCTACCTAAGGTCATGGGAGGAGGCTGCATCGGCTCTTCCGGTGGCACCTCAGCGAAGTTCGTGGGGATCTTGAACCCGTAGCCGGCGAGGACTGAAACTGCGGCGTTGCGGTAGGGCACACGGAACTGCTGCTCCGCCTCCCACTGTCGCTTCGCCTGCTCCTGCTGCTCTTCGTACTCCCGCCGCCTCGTGGCCTCGCGCTCTTGCTCGAAAGCAAGCGCCTGATCGGCGGCGCGCTGTTGAGTCTTCTGAGCACCCTTGCCGCCGAAGTACGAGAACGCACTCCCAACGGTGGATGCCACCGCGGGCGCTGCAACTGCAAATGGAAGCGGCATACCCCCCTGTCCTCCAGGCACAAGACTGGCCGACGAACCGCTCTGTACTCCGCCCGGCGTTCCGTAGGGAGTCGGTGTCAGCATTACTGCTCCAAGGAAACCATGTACGTATCGAGGTCGGGGATTTTCCGGCCGCCGATCCGCGTCACAAGATCCGCCACCTGATCGTCACCGACGCTCGCCATGGCCCAGTCGCGGGACCACTCCCGAGCAGCCGTCAACGCGGACTCGATCAACAGCCGCTTCACTCCTGCCCCAGCATCACGAGCGACCCACACGTTCTCGAGGTGCGTCACCCGGAGAATCGCCATGCTTCCGCGGATCTTCCCTTCGTCCTCGACCACGACCACTCGCATATCCTTCGGATCAACGAACGACAGGACCGAAGGATGGTCCGTTTCCTCCAGCCGTGCCCATTCGTGCTCCGCCAAGGTGCGCGCGATCATTTGAGCGTCCAGATGGTAACAAGTTCCGCGAGGTGCCGCTCGATCCGCCAGAGCAGGTACATCGCGGTCAACCCCACACCCGACCAAAACACGTAATACCAGTAATCACCCACGAGCCTCATCGGGCGAGCGGCGGGCTGTTGGGGATGGGCATCAAGAACCTGTCCACGAAGAGATCCCGCGCGGCAGCCGCACGAGTCCCGACGCGGAAGAATCCACCGAAGGCCGTCGAATCGGCCGGCAAACCAGTTGTGAGCGTCGTGATCTGCGTGTCGGTCCCCGCATCCCCCTGCCTGAAAATCACATCCATCACGTAGGACGATCCGAGCAGTCTCCGCTGAAAGATGAACTTGAGCCAGGTATCGACGGGACACGGAGTCAGCACAGCGATGTCGCTCTGAAGCACCGCGCCTGTACGCATCCGGAAGTGGAGGTTGTTGTCAACGGCCGTATCGTAGAAGGCGTAGACCATGTTCGCGCCGAACTCGAACGCGCTCGCCGGCCAGTTGGCCCGCGCATCGTCGCTGATCCCGCACTCGAACCGAGACGTCGTGATGGTCGCGGATGTCTTGAAGTTGAGCGTTACCGTGCTGATCTGGTCCCAGCGGACGGACCCAGCAGCCGCAGCCACAGGGAAAAATGCCGACGTGATATCCCCGTTGTTCACGTCCGTCAGGAGCCGCTGAATCCCAGGATGGTTCGCTTCAGCGTTGACGATGTCCCACGACGCCGGTGGGGAAGCCCCAGGGCCAGGGACATTGCTCCAGAAATCCTCCTGCGAGAAATCGTTCTTCCAAGCGTCCGTCGTGCTCGCATCCTGAAACACCGGGCTCGTCGTGGCGAGTTCGTTCAGGAACTGGAACCACTTCAGCCAGGGCTGCGTGCAGAAGTTCGCATGCGGGTCCGTGTTCGGGCGCTCAGGGCTTCCTGGGCTTCTACCGCCCTTCCCGCGCACGATGCTCCCTCCAGCCTTCGGGAGGTTCGCTATCGGAGTCTGATACGGGATAGGAACAGGGTTCGCCATCTAGCCCTTCGCCGTCGCGTCTTGTAAAAAGGCCGCCGTCAAGCGCCAGGGAATCGGATCAGTGACGCTCACCTCGAACACCCTGCGCCTGGCCTGGCCGCAGCGATTCCAACGAACCCGAGTCCCGTACTGACCGATCATCCCGGCAGAGCGGAGTCGCTCATTGCCCCAGGTCTTTCCGCCGTCGTTCGACATGCGCATCATGACTTGCGGATTCGAGCCCGGATCGACCGTGTTTCCAAGGCCTGGCTCAAGGTCGAGCTCGAACGCTGGATAGGTGATCCGCTGGAGTTCGTTGACCAAGGCCGGTGCACGTCGAACGCGGCGGATCTCACGGCCATCGGCATCCATCCCGAAGGCCCGATCCATCACGTAGATCGAGCCGGTTCCGATGTCGAGCATGCGGTGTCGGCCGAACACGAACGCGTGGAAGCAGGGACGCCAGATCCCGAAGCGGTTCTCTTCGCTGAGCCACGTTCCTCGCTTGGCCCATCCGTTTGCCACGTTTGGGTTCGAGGAATCCCAGGCGAGAGTTAGATCGAAGGTGTTGAAACTCAGAATATAGAACGTGTGGCCGGCATCGTTGTACGTGAACCCGATGGCGTCGCTGATGATGAAGTTGCCCTCAGTCGTCAGCCCGTTCAGAAGCGCTTGAATCGGATACGTGGAAATTATTTCCGGGTTAAACCCGTTCGCCCGGATGACCATCCCCCGTCCGTCCTTGGAGCGTCCCAGCCAAACGGGGGCGCTATCCACCACCGTCGCGGAAAACGTCGCGGCACAGCCGAACTCGAAGAACCCCGACGGATCGGGCGTGAAAGGAAACGGCGACGTCCCAGCGTTGAACCACGGCTCCGAAGTCTCCGTGCCAAGGAGATAGATATAGCGGTTCGAGATGACGAACGAGATCCAGGGATCGGCGGCAAGACTGCGCTGCGCAAAGGAGGTTCCGGTGTTCCACGTCAACCCATCAGCCAATTCGCTCGCATACAACGATGCCGTGAACGGATCGAGCGAGATGAAGTACCCCTCCAAGTAGCCGCCCTTGGTGGCCTTCCCGTTGAGCGCCGCGATCTGCGTGAACGCGGTCGTCGCATAGTTGTAGATGTAGCCGTTCCGACCGGACGTGATGAAGATCTCAAAGTTCGGGTTGCCTGAGTCGCTCAAGGTCGCCGGAAGGCCATCGTTGACTACCGTCCCGCGCAACGTCACGGTTCCAGCGATGTCGATCTGGTAGAAGCCATCCCCGATCACAGCGAACTCAAGCGATCCCACGGCCAGGTGCGCGCGCCCTGATCCGCCCGAGACGCTCGCGATCTCCGTCACGCCCGGAGTGGGAGCTAGCCACATTTTCGACGTGGAGCCGGGAACCTCCGCAACCTCCACGTACCAGTTCATCAACTCTTCTTGGTCGAAGGTCGCGGCCTGCGAGACATATGACGGTCCCACGAATCCCGGTAGCTCCATCAGGGTCCCGTGCGGATGTTCCACCAATACGGCGTCCCTTGCGTCAGCGCCGCAGTGTCGAAGCTCAGGTCCGCCATTCTGACGTTCGCGCGCTTCACGTCGGCAAGGCTCTCAAGCGCGTCATCGCGGAGAGACTGGCTGACTTCGCGGCTGTACGTTCCCGCAAGGTCCATCGCGAGATTCTTGACCATCATCCGCTTAAAGCCCGGCGGAAGGCTGAGGATGTCAGTCAGCGCCGCGAACTCCGTAACCGCTACGGGCGCGTAAATCACCCCCATCAAAGTCGCGCTCGTCGGCACGGGCCAAAAGGTCAAGGTGCCGAGCGGAAACGTCGGGTTGTAGTACCACGACGTCGGAAGCGTGTTCGTCAACGCCTTCTGCGGGATGTTCGCGAAGTCGAGGTCTGTCATTTCGTAGAGCGGGTACTCAAGATCAGGTGTGGGCGCGGTGTCCTGGAACCGAACCTCTTGGATGTAGACCGGACGGGCGATGTTCACCGTCCCGCCCGTCCCCACGGTGTAGGTTGCTGTGCCCGAGACGATCGTCCACGTTGAGCGGAGCACGGTGAACAACTGGAGGCGCTGTGTCCGCCACTCGTCCACGAGCAGATTCAGCGCATTCAGCCCGTCCTCTCCATCCTCGGCCGCCATCGTCTCGCCGGCCGCGAGCACACCGATCTCCTTGAGTGCCGCTTGGACGATGTCGCTCGCTGTGGTGAACGCCATCTAGCCGGCCGAGAGACGCTGAAAGAAGCTCGCACAGATCGCCGCGACCCACTTCATGATCGCGCTGCCCGCAGTGAACCCCAAGCCCACGAGAAACGCCCAGAAGATTACCTGAAACCATCGTCCGGTCATGGATTCCTCCTATGCCGCCGCGTTCTTCTTCGGCCGGCCGCGCCGCTTCACGGGCTGAGCCGGGATCTCAGGAACGTGCTCGTATGATGCTGCGTCCACCGCGTCCGCCTCGGCCTTCGCCGCAGGGCTGAGCTTCTTGTCCTCGTGGTGACGATGGGCTGCCGCCTTCGCGATGGCGTCGTCCAAGGAGTTGAGGTGCGCCACGGCGTCGTTCGGTGAATCACGCCAGCCCTCGTCAACCGCACGGCGGTACTCTTCCTCGTTTCCTACGATGCGCTGGCAGGACTGGGTGAACCGCGCTGCGTGCTCCTGCGCCCGGCGCCATTCGCTGTCCGTCTTGAAATGCTCGGGCTGAGGCTCTGGCATGTGCGCGATGTTCTTGCCGTTGACCTTCTTCGCCTGGTACACCATCGCGGGCCAGCGCTGGAACACGTAGGGCTTGTTCCACTTGCGCATTTCCTTCTCATACGCCCGCCACTGCGCGCCGTCGTTGCGTTTTTGGGCGATCTCGGATTCCTCGGACTGCTCGTTTGCCATTCGGCCTCCTAAAGCGGCGTCACTGTGACGACCGCGTTCCCGTACATCTCGACACGATAGTTGATTCTGAGCGTGGTCTGGGCCAGCGAGCTCGTGAAGTTGGCCGAGATGTCCACGGTGTCAGCAGCGTTCGAGGGGATCGTGAAGCCGTTGTTCGTCAACGTCCCCACGCTCACCGCGACCGTCTCTGTAGCCGTGCTGACTGTGGCCACCGCTCCCGTCTCCGCGCCAGCCTTGTTCACAGCAGCGAATGGCAGGATGCCGGACCGGATTTGGAAATCGGTCCCGTCGTTCGCTTCAACCGTGTAGATGACATGTCCCCCAACGCACGTTCCTTGCGGAACGCTGATGCGCACGAACGCCGTGGCGACCGTCTCTGTGAGCGTCTTTGTGCCCATCTTGCCCTGGATGCTGCCGCCGTCCTCGATGCCCCAAACACGAACAGCGTTATCGCGGGCTAATACAACCGGGCTCGCCGTAGAGCCGTTGTCGCAAACTACCCCAGCGGATTCATAGACAACCTCGGCTGTCCCTAAATCGAAGTGTCCGCCGACCTCCTTGGATGAACCGCCAGTATTTCTTGCCCGACCCAAGACGCCGATGTTCGTCGCTGAGGCTTTCGCGGTCGTCGCTCTGCCGGCCAAGCCGAAATTCGTGCTTCCGCTTCCGGCCTCTGCGAATAGTCCCGTGTTATGGCCGACCGTAACTCCGAAACTCTCACAGGCGAGCCCGATGTTCCCGCCGCCGACACCGCCAGCATGAACCCCGGCCGCATTGTTGTTCACGTACACCGCAATCGTGCTTGCAGCGCCCGTATATCCCGGAGCCAGCCCGACCTGAAGAGCACGCTGCGGAAAAAAAGCCGCGCCGCTTGATGTAACCAAGATCAGTACGCCGTCAACGGCCGCATCGGGAGACGCGGGCAACTGTCCGCCTAGCTCAAAGAAATGCTGGGCGTTGTCCCCCGAGACGCTCGGGTTGAACTCAACGCGATCGCAGATGTTCACCGGGGCTTTGAAACGAATCGGACGAGTCAGGTCCAGCAGCCCGCCGCCCTGATAGAACTCGTCAATCTCCGTGATCACCATCTGGCCTCGGTGAAAAGAGGGCGGGAGCCGAAGCCCCCGCCCCAGGAACTTACGCCAGACCCGCGCCCGCAACCGTCGCCGCGCCACCGACCACGCCGACGAGGTTCCAAGTTGCGTTACAGGCCACGACGAGGACGGCTTGCTTCTGATCGGCCTTGAAAGTGACCACATCCGCCGTGGCACCGACACCGCCGAGGCCGCCCGTGAACGTAAGCGTATGGGCGACCGCACCGTTGTTCGTAAACATGATGGTGTCGCCGTCCATGTCCGTCGTCGGAACCGGAACCGTCAACGCGATGGCGCCGGTACCGTTGAGGATCACGGTGGTATCCGATCCCGCCGTGGGTAGCGTCAAGGTGGAGGGAGTCGTGGTGATGGACACCGTGCGCCGCGCTCGGCCCGAAAGCGGGCTGTTCGAGCGCACGTTGGAGCCGGGGCTGTCCCAGTCGTCCGCAGCCGTACCGACGACCACACCTGCCGAGGCGACGTGAGCCGTGCTCTGCGTAGCCAACTGCCCCGCACGAACCGGGATGGTGACACCCGAGGAATAGTTGGACTGCACGACGAAGAACTCGTCGTCGATACGGACGATGCGACCGGCGGCGAAGCCCGTGGCCGAAGCCACAACGATCTGGGCATCACCGATTGCGAAGGCCGAAGCCAAAGTGGTTCTAGTAAGCGCCAAGGGAGCCTCCTAACCCTGCACTCGGCAGGCCCACTCAGCACGGAGAGTGGCAGCACCGACGATCGTGTCGATGCGGGTGATGTTCTGGTCGCTCTGCACATCCCACTGCTCGGCCATGCGGAGTGCAACCCCGCGAGCCTTGCTCTGGATGCGAGACGCCTTCGCGCCGCCACCCGGCATCGCAAGATCCGCCGTCACGAAGGCGAAAGCCTCCGGATGGAAGATCATGCCCGTCGGGGAAGCGGTCGCGGCGAACGTGCCGCCGGGAGCCATCGACCAGTAAGTGACAACCGCGTTGTCCGCCGGGGAGGCGGTCACCGTCTGAAGAGGTCCGCTCGTGATGATCGGCGGCGAAATGCTGAGCGTCGCAGCGCCGGCCGCGGCGGAAACGTCCGCGGTCAGGACAAACTGCTGTAGACGCGCAGTCGAGATGTAGCTCAGCCGGTTGACGGAGAAAACCCCGCCCGCCGTGAAGATGTCGCCGCGCTTGAGGTTTGCGGTGCCCCAACCATCGGTGATCAGGCTCGAGCCCGTCTGCGAAGCGCCGTTGACGAGCGGGGTGCTCGCCGTCGTTGCCTCGCCGGACAGGAAGCCCGGACGGTTCTGATCCTCGTACCATTCGCCGATTCCGAGTTGTCCCCGACCCAACATGCCGTCGCGGTAGTTCTCCGAGATGATGGCCTGCGGGTTGAACAGGGTGGTCGTGCTGTTGGCGATGACGGCCGCGGCCTCGGGATCGAGGACCGCGACGCGCCCAGGACGCGGGGATGACATGTCAGTCAGCTTCCGGTTGCCCTGGAGGTACAAGAGGGTGGTGGACGGAGTTGTGCCGAGGGTTCCGATCTCGTTCCAGACGTCACGGAAGACGTTGTTGAACGCGAGACCATCCACGACGGAGGCCAGAGCGTCGGACGCCGTCTTGATGTAGCGCTCCTGCACGTCCTCGACTTCGGTCGTCTCCTGCCACGCGGACCACGCCATGTCCACGTGCTTTTGGTTCGTCAAGCTGATCGGAACCGTCTGATCGAGGATGTTCTGAACGTCGAGAGCCTGGCCGTCGCTCACTTGCCAACGCTGCGGGAGACGATAGTTGATCGTGTTGCCGACCTTCGCTCCTGCCTGGACGTACTCCGAAGAGTACTTCCTTTCCACGTTGGCGATGAACTTCAGCGAGTTCTCATAGTTCCTCCCGACCTCTTTCAAGGTCCAGGAGGGGGTCAACAGCGTATTCGCCATTTACTGCCCCTACGGGCTTGCGCCCGTTTACCGCTTTCGACGCTCCTTGGCGTTCATGACCCTGACGTGCTCGTCATAGCTCATGTCTTCGCTGATTTCGTCGTCGGCGGATTGAGGCGATCCGGTCACTGTCCGAACCGGCGGCTTCGCCTGACTGATCGCTGGCCGGGAGGCTGGTTTGACAGTTGGGGCAGCCTCGAGACGAGCTTCGATTTTCGCCATTTCTCTCCCGACGGCTTGGGGGGAGGGCAGCGTAGCGAGCCGCTGAAGGTCTTCAGGATGCTCTGAAAAGTGCGCGAGCAGTAACGGAGCCTGCTCGGATGAGACGATTTCGTCGGCGATCACGTTCTCTGGAGAGAGTAGCTCGCCGTTGACCAGCGTGAATGACGGGCGAAGGCTCCGAACCTCCTCGGACACCTTGCTCTCGTACTCCGCGCCGAAATGCTTTTCGATCCGGTCCCGGAATGTCACCACGGTGCGGTCGAGCATGGACGCGTAGGAGTTGACCTCCTGCTCAGCCTGCTTCTTGGCTTCCCATTGCTGCTCGCGCCATTCATCACGCGCGTCGAGGTAATCCTCGTACTCGGGAAAGTCCTCGGGCTTGAAGGGAAGCTTTTCCTTGATCCGCTGGGCCTTCTGATCCTGCTCCTGCTGTTGTGGCTCCGTGCGGGCCTGACGTTCGTACCGCAGCCGGTTGAGTTCCGCGTCGCGCTCCGCTAGCTGGCGCTTGAGCTCGGCAGCTTGGCGCGTCGCTTGGAGCATCCGCGCGCGCGGGTCGTCGCGGGGCTTGCCTAGAGGCTTTTCGCCCTCTGGAGTTGCGCCTGCAACAGCGTCCTCTCCTTCGTCAGCCGCTCCAGCGTCACCCGCCGATCCAGCATCCGCTCCGGAGTCGGTACGAACATCCCCGGCGGTGGATTCGTCACGGGAACGTTGATGACGAGCCTCCGCGGCCGCCGCGCCGCCTTTCTTGCCGAGGACCGACGCAGCTTGCGAGACATCGGGCTCCTTTTCCGCCTTAGCTTCCGCCTTCGGCTTGTCCGGGATGGGCTTGATGACGCGCGGAGAGCGATCCGGCTCCTTCGCCCGCTCCTCGAACGTCTTGACCATCTCCTCCGCAGTTTCGTGCGTGGAAGTGATCGTGTAGCCGTCTGATTCGATTGTGGCAGGCCCTTCGGCCATCTTGTCCCCCGATTATCCGCTTACGCCTTGAAAAGTCAACGGCCTAGAAGCATCCACTTGAGACGACCGAAGAAACCACGCGACAGCAGGAGCAGCACCTTGTCCCGGGACTGCTCCAGGCCCATGGCGCGCAGTTCCAGCTTTCCAACGCGCTCACGAGTGATGAACTCGTTATTCAGCGCCGTGAGGTTGATGTCCTCCTGCTCCTTTACGGCCCGGCGGCGCCGCTCGCTCTTGAGGGTTCCGAACACTTGGCTCATCAGAACCTCTTATCACCCTTCGGCAACGGCTGATCCTGAGACTTCCGATAGGTCAGGTCCGGAGGCTGCAACACGACATCCGCCGCCTTCTCAGCGATCTTGCCTTCCGTCTGAAGCTGGATCTCCTCCCGCTTCTGAGCGCTCGCGACGATCGCCTCCAGTTTCGCCTGCCTGGCCTCGAGCTCCGCGATCAACAGCTTCGTCTCCTGGTCGATCTTCGCCGTGGCGATCTTCGTCTCGCCATCCAACTGGGCCTTCTGGAGCTGCCCCTGCGACTCGATCTGCTTCGTCTGGATCATCTGGCCCGCTTGCTGGAGCTGCATCTGCAGTTCCTGATTCTGCTGCTGAAGCTGCATCATCTGGGCCTGCATCTGCTCCGGGCTCATCTTGTTTTCGTCAGCCAGCATCGGATACTGAGCCGCGCGCATCTTCACGAGGAGATCCTTGATCTCCTTGGCCCCCGGGAAGTCCTGCATCCCGAAGTACAGCGGTCCGATGATCGGAAGCAGTTCCGGCCGCGCGGTGATGATTTCCCCGATAACCTCCGAGCCCTCCTGCCTGAGCGTCTGGAAGGACTTCCCAACGGTGATCGAGACCGAGTAGACGCCCTTGCTCAGATCGAAGAGCTTCGCGTCCTGCTGCGGGGCGCCGCCGTTCATCGGGACCGGCATTCCGTCCTCGCCCTCAACGAAGGGAGCGTTGAGCATGACCATCTGGGACTGATCCTCTTCGTCAAGGATCGACACCACACGCTCCGCGCGGTCGTAAACCTTGGGCATCAGGTCCAGGACGATCCGCGCCTCGAGGTTCATGCTCACGTCAGCGAGGTTGTAGAGGTAGCCCGAAGAACTGATCTCGAATTGCTGTTGCTCGGCCTGGATGGCCTTTCCGCTCCGCTGGGGCTGCTGTCTCCCTAGACTCGGATCGTAAGCAAACGTCCCGGACTGGAGGAATTCGTTGAACTGCTGGAGGCCGAGGATGGCGAGCGAAGAGCCGGACATGTCGATTTCGCTGCGCTGCGGCTGGCCGTAGTCCTGCCCGTTGATGAAGCGGTTGTAGAGGATGTACGGGAAGTTCCGGCGGTTCGCCTGGTCCCACCACTTCTCGTAACCTTCAACCTGCTTCGCGTCGAGCATGTAGGGAGCCTTGGGCTCCATCGCCATCCGCTCAACCAGCGTGCTCGCGGCGTAGTTGTAGGCCCTCTGAGCGTCCTTGTTCGCATACACCATCCCCACGTAGCGGCGCTGGGAGTCGAACGGCTGAAGTTCCTCACCGAACACCGGAACGAGCGGGATGTACTGCCCCATCCACTCGGACGGCCCCTCAAGGTGCTGCAACGGATCACCACCGGGCGCTAGAAGGCACTGCCAGACCTTCGGAACAAGGTGTTTTCTGCGTCGCGCGTCCTTAGTGGGCTTGAATTCCGGCGGAAGGTCCTCCGGGAGCTCCTCCTCGATCTCAACCGCTTCGCCCCCGGCCTGCACGTAGGCTTCCGGCATCTCAACGAAGGTCTGCTTCTCGTACTCCTTGTACCAGTACTCCGCGACGCGCACGGCCCATGTATCGCCGTCCTGCTTGATCCAATCCGGGGCTATCGCGTTGATCGCCTCGAAATCCCCCTCGTCCTCGGGCACTTCGGCATCAGGGTAGAGCGCCTTGAACCGCTCGATGGGCAGCCACGACGCCACGAAGGCGTAACCGGCATCCGAGTAGTCCGTCTGCTTGGCGGAGGGGTCGATGTAGACCGAATCCTGATAGAGAATCCGCTCGATCCTGATGACTTGGTCGAACGGGTGGCCGCCCTCGTCGTCGTAGTCGGTGTTGATGCGGTACCAGCCCCTTCCAGCCCAAGCAGCACGAGCGAACGCCCATCCCCGCGCCTGATCCGCCCGGCTCTCCTGCTCGATCGAGCGATACAACCCCTGAATCATTTCCGCGGTTTCCGGGCTCGCATCCGGGCTCTTCGGATGGAGGTTGATTCCGAGTCTCGCTTGCCTCTGCTGGTTGCGGATCAGCTGAAACGGCTGGTTGAGCTTGCTGATCGACAGCATGGGACGCGCGTTGCTGATCGTCCCAGACGCGACTCCACCTCTCCGCTCAGCCCTCGATGCGTCGTCCCACTGTTGCTCAGGGTCCTGAAAGCGCAGGTCATCCCGTTCCCGGCGGCCTTGATTCGACCAGGCGTCCGAGACGTACTTGTAGCGCTTGAGTGCTAGTTCGGCGATGTCCTTTTCGCGCTTCGCCATCAGTCCCCTGCCCTTAGCCCTCTGAGTTCCGCCTCGATCTCCCGGAGGTCGCAAGCCGCATCAGAAACGCCATGCCAGTCTCCGTCCCGTGACTTCGCTTGAAGGTACTCGACCATCGTCGCGTGGAGAGCAAGAAGGTGCTGCTTGCGCTCGATGTCTGGCCTTACCGGGAAACTGAGACTCGCAGTCATGGCTGAGGATTCGTGCCGCAATCCGTGTTGGCGTTGATGCAGCGATTCAGGAGCGACTGCAACGCCGTCGGAATCCACGCGTCCATGAAATCCCCGTGCGCGGTGAAATCCGGCCCGCTCGCGAGGTTCACCTCCCCAATCGGTTGAGTCCCCACGTTGTAGCGCCAGAATGACTCGATCCTCGGAAGGACGATGGGATGAGACGTCGGGCACCTCGATCCGCTCGGATAGCGCATGTGGCTGATGTGGTCCGGCGAGTCCAGATCCCGACCGTTCCAGCAGTTCGGAAACGTCATGCTCAGGACCATCGTGCCCGATCCGCACTGCGCGGGAGGCCTCGGCGTGTCCGTTCCGGACCCCGGCCCGCACTTCCACGTGATCTGAGTCCCAAGCAGCGGATTCTCGGCTGGCGTCTGGGCGTGGCCGTTGCCGATCACCATTTTGAGCCCCGCGGGGAAGGCTCTGACCGTCGTCCCGGACGGAGCACCCTTGCGGCGGTAGTAGAAGAGCGC
>Ga0075428_100000464_pt1 | contig 40692 bp, 45 predicted proteins | sample RhiMetdeltSRZDD2_FD_75291 | JGI IMG/M metagenome (GOLD analysis project Ga0075428, IMG submission 75291) | Populus rhizosphere microbial communities from Tennessee, USA - Rhizosphere MetaG P. deltoides SRZDD2 | ecosystem: Host-associated > Plants > Roots > Rhizosphere > Soil | place: USA... | reverse complement strand
GGCGACGAGGAGGGCTCCGCCGGTCTCGACCGTGACCAGGCTCAGCACCAGGATCCCCGCCAGGACGAGGGAGGCATCGGACAGTTCCATGTAGACAGTGTCTACTTCCGCGTAGACACTGTCAACGTGGCGGTGGTCACGACGGAGACGGCATCGTGCCCAGGTCGGGCTGCCTCCCGGTCGCGACCGTTACCAGCGCCACCAGCGCCTCGTCAATCAGGTCGACCAGGTCGTCGCGGTCGAGGGCGCCGCGGGACAGCCAGTCGACCGTCACCTCTTCGGTGAAGGCCACCCACCCCCGGACCGCCGGCCGCAGGCGGGGCGAGTCCCGCTCGGGCAGCCCCATGGCGTCGATCACGCGGTCGGTGAAGGCCGTGCGGGTGTCCTCGTACACCGCCAGCAGCTCGGGGTCGCCGCCGGCCGATCCCCGGATGAACGCCACGTACGCGTCCCGGTTCTCGGTGAGGTGGTCGACGAACGCCTCGACGTTGGCCCGAAGCACCGCGATCATGCTCGGCCCCGTGCGGATGTCGGTGCGGTCGAGCAGATCCTGCGCCGCGGCCCGGGCGACCGCCACATGGAAGTCCCGCTTGGTCGGGAAGTAGTGGAACAGCAGCCCCCGACTGATGCCGGCCTCAGCGGCGATGTCGTCGATGGCCACCTTGTCGAGCGGCCGTGTGCTGAGCATCTTCAGCCCAAGCCCCACGAGCTGCGCCCGGCGGGCTTCGGGATCGAGGCGGGTTCGCGGGGTGTTCGCCACCCCACGATCCTATTGACGCGCGGTCAACACCGTGTGAAATTGTTGTTGAACAGCGCTCAACACAGGGGCAGCGAGCGCGACTTGGGGATGGGGAGTGCGGATGGGAAGACGCACTGACTTCGAGCTGGACGGCGCCCGCGCCCTAGTGACGGGGGCCGGCAGCGGCATCGGCCACGCCATCGCCGTGGAGCTGGCCCGCAAGGGGGCCCGCGTCCTGGCGGTCGACATCCACGGCGACATCGCCGAGAAGACCGCGCTGGCCTGCACCGAGGTGGGACCGGAGGCGCACGGCCTCGCCTGCGATGTGACCGACCTGGCCGCCGTGCACCGCCTGGCCGACACGGTGGCGGACGATCACGGGCCGCTCGACGTGCTCGTGAACAACGCCGGCGTGGGCATGTCGGGCCGCCTCACCGACATGACGATCGACGACTGGCACTGGATCCGGGGCGTCAACCTCGACGGCGTCGTCCACTGCTGCCACACGTTCGGCCCGGCGCTGATCGAGCAGGGCCATGGCCACGTGGTCAACGTGTCCTCGGCGCTGGCCTACACGATGCGGGCCACCGAGCCCGCCTACGTCGCCACCAAGGCCGCAGTGCTGGCCCTGTCGCGGTGCCTGCGGGCCGACTGGCGCGCCGCGGGTGTGGGCGTCACCGCCGTCTGCCCGGGCGTGGTCAACACCCCGTTCATCGAGTCGACCCGGTTCGTGGGCGACGACGGCGAGGCGGCGGAGAAGGCCGCCCGCCTGTTCCGCCTCGGCCACCCGCCGGAGCTGGTGGCGCGCGACGTGGTCGTCGCCATCAGGATGAACAAGGCGGTGGCCACCTCGGGCTGGGAGGCCAAGCTCGCCTGGTGGGCCCACCGGCTCCTGCCGGTGCGGCTGCAGCAGCGCATCGCCGCCAAGCGGCTGTGACGGCGGCGGGCCCGTGGGGCGCCCCCGCCGGCCCCGACATCCTCACCGTCCCGGGGCCGGGCGTGGCCGACGGCCACCGGGTCGTGCGCTAGGACCAGCCGGGCCACGCAGCGTCGCCCACCGGCCGGGACCCGATCTCGGTCGGCCGGATCGGCGACGATCTGGCCCGGGTGGTCGAGGCCTCTCGACCTCCGCGACGCCGTGTGGCCGGCCACTCGATGGGCGGCATGAGCGTCATGGCCGTCGCCTGCCGCCACCCCGACGTGGTGCGGGACCGGGTGCGCCGGCTGGTGCTCGTGGCCACCGCCGCCCACGGCCTGGCCGCCGGCAGCCGGGACCGGTTCTGGCGCATTGTGCTCTGGCGCGGAGGGCTCAACCGCGTGACGGCCCGGCCCCGGCTGGGCCGGGGGCTCGTGCGGGAGACGTTTGGGCGCTCGCCCCGCCCGGCCCACGTCGAGGCGACCCTGGCCCTGTTCGTGGGCACGGACGCCCGGGCCCGCCGTGACTGCGCGGGGGCGATGGGCGAGACGGACCTGCGGGCGGCGCTGGGGGCGGTCGACATGGCGGCCACGGTGCTGCTGGGGCACGCGGGGACCGCCTGATCGTCCACCGCCTGACCCGGGGCACCGTCGACCACGTGGCGGGCGCGGGCCTCGTCGAGATGCGGGGCGGGCCACATGCTTCCGCTGGAGCGCCCCGACGAGGTCACCGCCGCGATCGAGGGATGGTCAGGCGGGCGGCGGGGGCGTGCTGACGACCCGGAAGATCTCGCCCTGCGGCGAGTCGGTGGCGATGTAGAGGGCGCCGTCGGGCCCCTGGACCGCCACTCGCAGCCGGCCCCGATCCTGGATCCGCGTCCACTCGATCTCGACCCCCCGCCCGTCGGGCGTAAGGCCGATGACGCGCAGCTGCTGGCCCTTGAGCACGGCCACGGCCAGCGCCTTGTTCCAGCCGGCCCACTGGGTGCCGGACAGGATCACCCCGCCGGACGGGGCGATGGTGGGGAACCCCGAGCTCCAGATGGCCGGCCGGGCGTTGGGGAACTTGCCCAGGTCGGTCATGGGAACCGCCTCGTTGTAGCCCGGCACCGGGTCCCAGCCGTAGTTGGACCCGCCGACCAGCAGGTTGACCTCGTCGTCGCGGTCGGGCCCGTGCTCGATCGAGTAGGCCTTGCCGTCGGCGGCGAACGCCAGGCCCTGCACGTTGCGGTGGCCGTAGGTGTAGATCTCGGGCCGGAACCGGCCACCGGGGTTGCCCGGGGCCGGGAGTCCGGCCCGGGTGATGCGCAGCACCTTGCCGCCCAGCGACTGCGGGTCCTGCGGGTTGGTGCCGAGGGCGGCGTCGCCGGTCCCGACCCACAGGAAGCCGTCGGGCCCGAAGCGGAGGCGGCAGCCGGAGTGGCGCCCGGTGGGGTTGGCCGGGATCCCGGTGAGGATGTCGTCCCGGTTGGTCATGCCGGTGGCGGCGGCGTTGACGACCCAGCGCACGATCCGCACGTCGGGCGCGCCGCCGGCGGTCGACACGAAGCAGGTGTAGAGGCGCCGGTTGGTGGCGAACGCCGGGTCGACGGCCAGGCCCAGCATCCCGCCCTCGCCCACAGTCCGGACGTCGGCCGGGGCGGCCAGGACCCGGCGCTGCCCCCCGACCAGCACGTTGATCCGGCCGGCGCGCTCCGTGAAGTACATCTCCCCGCCCGGCCCGAAGCCGATGTCCCACGGGTTGGACAGGCCGGACACGACCGTCGACGCGCTGAGCTGAGGCGCGACCCGGCAGGCGGCGCCAGCGGCGAGCAGGAGCCCGAGGGCCAGCAGCACGGAGGCCGTCCGACGTACCGCGCAAATCCGGCGACTGCTCGTGGTCATCCGGAGGCAGTTCCCGCCCGCCGCGTCTCATAATCTGACGGAATGTCAGATCCTGCGGTGCTGGTGGAGCGCGACGGCCACGTCGTGACGCTCACGCTCAACCGGCCGGACAAGCGCAACGCGTTCAATCCCGAGATGCTGTGCCGGCTGTGCGACGCCTGGGACATGGTCGACGCCGACCCCGGCGTGCGGGTCGTCATCGTGACCGGGGCGGGCGGCAACTTCTCGGCGGGCGCCGACCTCGACCGGCTGGTGGGCGCACTCATGTCGGGCGCGCCGGCCGAGAGCGAGTTCGAGGAGCGGTTGCGCGCCGACGTCAGCCTCATCTACAAGGGCTTCCTCAAGGAGTACCGGCCGGTCACGCCGTTGATCGCCGCGGTCGAGGGCTATTGCTACGCGGGCGGGATCGAGATCCTCCAGGCGTTCGACGTGCGAGTGGCGGCCGAGGGCGCCCAGCTGGCGGTCAGCGAGGTGCAGCGCGCGCTGTTCCCGATGGGCGGCTCGACCGTGCGGCTGGCCCGCCAGATCCCCTGGACCGTCGCCATGGAGATGCTGATCACGGGCGACCCGATCTCCGGCCGGCGGGCCTACGAGGTCGGGCTGGTCGGCCACGTCGTCAAGGACGGCACGACGCTGGAGCGGGCCCGCGAGCTGGCCGACCGCATCGCCCGCAACGGCCCGCTGGCCGTGCGCAACATCAGGGCCTCGGTGCTGGCGGCCGACGCCGTGCCCGAGGCCGAGGCCTACGCCCGCGAGGTCGAGCTCGGGATGGAGGTCATGGCCTCCACCGACGCCCGCGAGGGTCCCCGGGCGTTCCTCGAGAAGCGGGCGCCCAACTACACCGGCTCCTGACGCCCGCCTCCGGCCCGGTCCTCCAGCACCGCGAGGTCGCGCTCCGCATAGAGGCGGTGCGCGATCTCCTCGCGCATGACCACCTTGAGGCACCGCTCCACGGTGCGGACCTCGTCGGGGTAGCCGGGCGCGGGGGCGCGGGCGCACTCCCGCGCCAGCTCGGCGTCGGTGAGGCCGGCGAGGATGCCGCGCATGACCGCCTGGCGGTCGGCCCGCGCCTCCAGCACCTCGTCCAGGGACGGCCGGGCGTCGAGCTCGATGCCGAGCTCGAGCGCGCCGGCCGGCGGGTAGGAGCTGTGGGTGAACCCGAGCCGGTGGTAGGGCCGGGGCTAGTCGAGCACGGTGCGCATCGCCCAGGCGTCGGTGCAGAAGACGAGGTGGCGCAGCGTCTCGACGAGCGACCACTCCTCGTCGACCTGCTCCTGCGCCGCCTCCTCGCCCAGCGCCCGCCCTCGGTCGACGGTCCCGGCCCACAGCGACTCGATCGTGGCCCACATCGCCCGCAGGTCGTCGGCCGTCCGGGCCTCGCGCAGCTGGGCCCGCTCGGGGTGCCGGCGGTCGAGCTCGGCCTCCACCAGCGGGGCGATGTCGACCTCGTTGACGACGAAGTTCCCGACGAGCCCGGAGATGTTCACGTCGGTCAGCCGGGCGTCGGCGACCTTGACCCCGCGGAAGTCGCAGTCCCGGAAGATCGCGTCCCTCAGGTCGACGCCGGTGAACCGCGCGCCGCGGAGCTCGTCGGTGTCGGTGTGTTCGGTTGCCACCCCGCCATTGTCCACGACCCGGTGGGCTCCGGTTCCGCGGCGCAGCGGGCGCGGGCCTCGGCGATCAGCGGGGCCTCGCCGGCGGCCAGGCGCAGGGTCGTCAGCATGGTCAGCGCCGCGGGGCGGACCAGTGCGAGGTCGAGCAGGCCCGGCTGGCGCAGCCCCAGCATGTCGCGGGCCCAGCCGGGCAGGATGCCGACGGCGGCCTGGACCACCACCTGGTGGGCGCCGGCCATCACCGGGTTGGCCCGGCGGGGCATCGGCCGGGTCAGGAACTCGACGGCGTCGAGGCACTGCTCGCCCGCCTCGAGCTCCGGCCGCATCCGCCGGAAGTAGGCCCGGATCGCGACCCGGCTGCGCGGGATCTCCTCGGCGCCCAGCCGCTCGGCGATCACGCCCATCTCGTGGACGTAGCGGTCGGCCTGGTCGCCCCGGACCGGGAACGGGTTGTAGCGCTGGTGGGCCTTCAGGAAGTTGACGACCTCGGTGGCGTGGACCCACGTCACCAGGCCGGGGTCGGCGGCGTCGTAGGGGCGGCCGTCGGGGGCGGTGCCCCGGACCTTGCGGTGCACGCCCTTCACCAGCTTGATGAGCCGCTCGGCCGCCTCGGTCGAGCCGTAGGTGGTACCGGTCACGAACGAGCCGGTGCGGCTCAGCCGGCCCAGCGGGTCCGACCGGTAGTTCGAGTGGTCGGCGACGCCCGCCATCGCCAGCGGGTGCAGCGTCTGGAGCAGCAAGGCGGCCAGCCCGCCGATGAGCATCGCCGGGTCGGCGTGGACCCGCCAGGTCGCGCTGCCGGGGCCGAACAGGCCGGGGTCGCCGGGCGGATCGGTGTACTGCTCGAACGGCAGGCGGTCGACCGACAGCGAGGCGGCGATCGGGGCGATCAGTTGCTGGCGCAGCACGCCGCCCACCATCGGGATGGCGCCCAGGCTCGGCAGGGAGACCATCGGCCGAGTGTGCCGCCGCCCCGGCGTCCGCCACAAGATGGCCGCCGTGCTCTAATCGCGCCATGACACCGACCGAGCCTGGGTACTCCGACCTCGCCGAGCACGTCTCCGCCATGTCCGACGAGCCGCTCGTCGAGGGCGACACCCCGCTGTCCGTGCTGATGCTGGTCAAGCTGCGGGACAGCGAGGGCGACGTCGTGTGGGGCGTGCGCTACGCGGGCGATCCGCTGTCGTCCGAGGAGCAGCTCGGCGCCCTGACCGGCTTCGCCGAGTCGATCAAGCGGGAGCTGGCGTCGGACTGGGAGTAGGGCGGGTCACTCAGACGTCGAACGGCTCGCTGCACAGCAGCGTCTGGCGGGCCGCGTTCTCCTCGCTGTGGGGCACGGCCCAGCGCCCCGCGCCCAGCGGGCGCGCCGCCTCGATGGCGTCCGGCGGGGCGACGCCCAGGCAGAACACCGCCCGGGCGGGATCCTCCGGCAGCTCGTCGCCTCCGCCCTCGGGGGCGGCCGGGCCGTAGGTGAACGGCAGCGTGACGCTGTCGGTGCGGGCCTCGCTGGCCCCGGGCTCCAGCCCGCCGGCCGTGACCATGTAGTCCTGCACGCCCTCGACGTCGCCGGGCACCGGGAACAGGCGGCGGGACACCTCGACCACGCCACCCTCCCCGCCGGTCACGTAGGCGCCCCGGAGCGGCTCGCCCTCGGCCTCGTCGCCCCGGACGTTGTCGAACACCAGCAGCGGGTCCTCGCCGTCGTTGGTCACGGTCCAGGAGATGCGCACGCCGGCGTCGACCGGCTCGACGGTCACGTCGAGCGAGGCGTCGGCGGCGGGCGTGTCGCCGTCCGGTCGCTCGCCGGGCCCGGCGTCGTCCCCGCCGCCGCAGGCGGACGCGACCAGCACCGCGACCAGCGCCGCCGTCACCCGGGCCCGGGTCATGGCGGCCAGCCGTAGGTCGTGCGGTCGGGCAGGCCCATCTCCCGGCGCAGGCCGTTCTCGGTGTAGGTGATCGGGTGGTCGGGGTCGACCTGCTCGGGCGTGGACGGGTCGCCGTCGTGGTCGACCGGCAGGCCCACCGCCTGGCGCTCGCGGGTGTTCACCGGCCCGTTGGGCTCGGGGTACGTGCCGTCGATCGACGTCTCGTAGCCGTAGTCGTACTGGTGGGCCATCTCGTGGAACAGCACCACCACCGGCGGGACCTCCTGCCAGTGGATGGTCGTCGGGTGCGGCGTGTAGGACCCGCCGTACATCTCGGTGATGGCCCGGCTCTGCTCGATCCCGTTGGTGCGCCACAGGTCGAGGGGCCCGGACTCGTAGCTCGCCGAGCTGTTGTCGGTGCCCGGGTACTCGCGGATGGTGATCGTGTCGCCCTGGTAGGCGATGCCGCCGAGGACCGGCCAGTCGGCGGCGATGGCCTTGGTGTCCTCGTGGATGTCGTCGAGGGCGAGCAGCATGCTGCGCCCCTCGGGCGAGGACCGCAGCATCTCCAGGTCGGCGAGGATGCGCTGCTGGAACCGGGGCGAGCCCTCGATGCGCAGGGCGCTGTCGCCCGGCAGCCCGCTCAGGTCGACCGTGATCGTGGCGGTGGTCGACCGGCCCATCACGGAGTCGGTCGTGTCCGACCCGGGCTGCACGTAGGCGGTGTTGGTGCCGTGGTGGTCGGTGACGCGGTCGTCGCCGTCGCCGGCGTAGATGACGTCGTCGCCGCCCTGGCCGTCGAGCCGGTCACCGCCGGCCCCGCCGGACACGATGTCGGCCTGGGCGCCGCCCAGGACGGTGTCGGCGCCCTGGCCGCCGTCGAGGTGGTCGCGGCCCGCGCCGCCCCGCACGGTGTCGTCGCCGTCGCCGGCGTAGACGACGTCGTGGCCGTCGCCGCCGTCGAGGTCGTCGTCACCGCTGAACCCGTCGAGGTAGTCGCGGTCGGCGCCGCCCCGGATCGCGTCGTCCCCGGCCCCGCCCTCCAGCTGGTCGCGGCCACCCTGGCCCTCCAGCGTGAAGTCCACGTCGACGTCGGTGCCGATCTCGATCGTGTCGTTGCCGCCGCCCACCCGGATCATCACGTTGCCGGCGGCGACGCCGGTCAGAATCTGCTCGACGCCGTTGACCGTGATCCTGATACCGCCGGGCACCGAGACGACCGTGACCTCGTCGTCGCCGTCCCCGGTGTCGACGACGATCCGGCCGTTCACGTGCATCACGGTGAACGTGCCGTTGCCGAGGCGGGGGACCGAGGCCAGCGCGCTGTCGTCGACCCGGCCGTCGCCGTCGGGGTCGGCGGCCTGGAACGCCCGGCCCACGTCGCCCACCCACGACGCCAGGTGGCGGCCGATGCCGTAGAGGTCGAGCACGTCCCAGCCGATGTAGGGCACCGACGGGCAGAACCGCTGGGCGTCGGGGTCGGTCCGCACGGCGTGCAGCGCCGACATCAGCGCCAGCGCGGGGTCGTAGAGGCCGGCGAGGGCGTCGTTCGTCGCGGTCTCGAAGGCCACGAGCTTGCCGGGCTGCGCGCTGCTGGTCGCCACGGCCGGCGATCGTAGGGTCCGCGGCCCCGAGACTCAGCGCGCCCACTACGGTCGCCGGCCGTGGCCTACCCGTCGCACATGCAACCGCTGCCCTTCCCGACCGCGGCCGTGCAGGCGGCCGCCGACCAGTGCCGGTCGATGGCGACCCTGGTCGACGGGCGCATGGCGATCGCGTCCGCCGCCGCGGTCGAGGCCCGGGCCGGCTGGGCCGGCGTCTACGCCGACGACTTCGGCATCGCCTGGCCAGACACCGAGACGTCGGCCACCGAGCTGTCCGAGCGGCTGCGGCGGCTGGCGGGCGAGCTCGACGACGCCGTCGACGCCGCGGCCGAGGAGAACGGGCGGCGGGCCGGGCTGCGGGCGCAGTACGACTGCGAGCACGACCCGGACCGGCCGCGCAACCTCCCCTGCTGAGTCAAAGCACGACGACGCTGCGCAGCACCTCGCCGCGGTCCATCTTGGCGAAGGCGCCCTCCACGCCGTCGAGCCCGATCGTCTCGGACACGAAGGCGTCGAGCGGCAGCCGGCCCTGGAGGTGCAGGTCGATCAGCGCCGGGAAGTCTCGGGAGGGGAGGCAGTCGCCGTACCAGCTGGGCTTGAGGGCGCCGCCCCGGCCGAAGAACTCGATCATGGGGATGTCGGGGAAGCGCATCTCGGGCGTCGGCACCCCCACCTGCACGACGGTGCCGGCCAGGTCCCGGGCGAAGAACGCCTGCTCCAGCACGGCCGGGTGGCCGACCGCCTCGATGCACACGTCGGCGCCGACCCCGCCGGTGGCGTCGCGCACCGCCTCGATCGGGTCGGCGGCGCGGGCGTTGACCGTGTGGGTGGCGCCGAAGCCCTTGGCCCACTCCAGCTTCCGGTCGTCGAGGTCGACGGCGATGATCGTGGTGGCCCCGGCCAGCCGGGCGCCAGCGATGGCGGCGTCGCCGACCCCGCCGCAGCCGAACACGGCCACGCTGTCGCCCGGTCCCACACCGCCGGTGTGGATGGCGGCGCCGATGCCGGCCATGACCCCACACCCCAGCAGTCCCGCCACCTCGGGTGGCGCCGCCCGGTCGACCGGCGTGCACTGGCCGGCCGCCACCAGCGTCTTGTCGGCGAACGCCCCGATGCCGAGCGCCGGCGACAGCGCCGTCGCGTCGGTCAGCGTCATCTTCTGGGTGGCGTTGTGGGTGGCGAAGCACAGGTGGTGCCGGCCGCGGCGGCAGGCCCGGCATTGACCGCACACGGCCCGCCAGTTGAGGACGACGTAGTCGCCCGGGCTGACGTCGGCGACGCCGTCGCCCACCGCCTCGACCAGGCCGGCGGCCTCGTGGCCCAGCAGGAACGGGAAGTCGTCGTTGATGCCGCCCTCGCGGTAGTGGAGGTCGGTGTGGCACACGCCGCACGCCTGCACGGCCACCAGCGCCTCGCCCGGGCCGGGATCGGGCACGACGACCGTCTCGATCGTCACCGGCTCGCCCTTGCCCCGCGCGATCACCCCGCGTACCTCGTGCGCCATCGTGTCCCCCTCGTCGGGCCGTTGCGGCTCCGACCCTAGGACGGCTCAGGTGGTCGCGTCGGGTACCGGCATGCGGGACGTGATGGCGATCCGGTTCCAGGCGTTGATGACGACGACCGTGAACACGAGGGCGGCCACCTCGTCGGGGGCGAAGTGGCGCTGCGCCTCCTCCACGACGCCGTCGGGCACGTGGTCCTCGCCGAGCAGCGTGATGGCCTCGGTCAGCGCCAGCGCGGCCCGCTCGCGGTCGGTGAAGTGGTGGACCTCGCGCCAGGCCTGGAGCACGTCCAGGCGGCGCTGATCCTCGCCGTCCCTGCGGGCTTCGCGGGCGTGGAGGTCCAGGCAGTAGGCGCAGCCGTTGAGCTGCGAGGCCCGCAGCTTGAGCAGGTGGGCGAGGCGGGCGTCGATGGGGCCGTCGACCACGGCCCGGTGGAAGGCCTGCATGGCCCGGTAGCCGTCGGGCCAGGGGCGGACGAGGTCGAGGCGCGGGCGGGGCGCGGCGGGGGCGTCGGTCACGGTCATGGTCCGGACGGTACCGAGGCATTGGACCAGTTGCATGGGCCAGTTCGCAGCCGGTTCACTGGTCCAGTGGTGGACTTGATGCTCGACGTGGACCCGGCCGGCGGGCGCCGCGACGGCATCGAGCGGGCGCTGAGGACCGCCATCCGATCCGGGCGGCTGGCGGCCGGGACCGCGCTGCCGGCGAGCCGCGCCCTGGCCGCCGACCTGGGCGTGGCCCGGGGCACCGTGGTCGACGCCTACGGCCAGCTGGTGGCCGAGGGCTACCTGGCGGCGCGGCCCGGTGGCCGGACCGTCGTGGCCTCGCTGCCCTCGGTCGAGCCGTCGCCGCCGCCCGCGCCGCGGTCCCCGCCACCCGCGGTCGACCTCCGGGCGGGGGCGCCGGACCTGTCGCTCTTCCCCGCGGCCCGGTGGGCCGCCGCGCTGCGGGCGGTGCTGCGCTCGGAGTCGGTCGACGCGCTCGACTACGCCCCGCCCCGGGGCCGACCGGAGCTCGCCGAGGCGCTCGCCGCCTATCTGGGCCGCAGCCGGGGCGTCGTCGCCCGGCCGGCGCAGGTGGTGGTGTGCGCGGGCGTCGACCACGCCCTGGCGGTCCTCGCCCGGGCGCTGGGCGACCGCGGGCCGCTGGCGCTGGAGGACCCGTGCCTCCACTTCCACCGGACGATCGTGGCCGGTGCGGGTGCGTCCGTGGTCCCGGCCCCGGTGGATGGCGACGGCGTCGTGGTGGAGGCGCTGGCGGATGCGGGCACGGCCGTGGTCACGCCGGCCCGCCAGGCGGTGCTGGGCGTGACGCTGGCTCCCGCCCGACGGACGGCCCTGCTGGCCTGGGCCCGGGCCGGCGACCGGGTCGTGGTGGAGGACGACTACGACGGCGAGCTGCGCTACGACCGCCAGCCCATCGGGGCGCTCCAGGGCCTCGACCCGGAGCGGGTCGTGTACCTCGGGACGCTGAGCAAGAGCCTGGCCCCGGGGCTGCGGCTGGCGTGGGCGGTCGTGCCGGACGGCCTGGCCGGGGCGGTCGACGCCGTGCTGGGCACGCACAGCCCGGTGTCGTCGCTCGACCAGCTCGTCGTGGCCGAGCTGCTGGGCTCGCAGGCGTTCGACCGCCACCTGCGGCGGCTGCGGGCGACCTACCGGCGGCGTCGGGACGAGTTCGTGGACCGGCTGGCGGCGGCCGCACCGCGGGTCGGGGTCGACGGCGTGGCCGCCGGGCTGCACGCGCTGGTCGGCTGGCCGCCGGGCATCACGACCGAAGCCGCAGTCATGGCCGAGGCCGAGGCCCGGGGGATCGGCGTGACCCCGCTGGCCCCGGGCTGGCACGGCGACCCGCGAGGCGAGGGCGTCATGGTCGGCTACGGGCGGCCGCCGGCCCACGACCTGCGGCGGTGCTACGGCGCGTTCGCGGTGCTCATGGCCGACATCACCCGGTAGGCAGCATCGCCCGGACGGCGTCGATGGTGTCAGCCTCGTCCGGGCCCTTGTCGTCCCGGTAGCGGCGGACGCGGGCGAAGCGCAGCGCCACCCCACCCGCATAGCGGGTCGAGGTCTGGACGCCGTCGAGCGCGATCTCCACCACCTGCTCGGGCCGGACCGTGACCACCCAGTCGCCCTTGTCGGTCGCGATGTCGAGGAAGCGCTCCGTCTGCCAGGTGAGCAGCTCGTCGGTGAGGCCCTTGAACGTCTTGCCGACCATGACGAAGCCGCCCTCGGGGTCGCGGGCGCCGAGGTGCAGGTTCGACAGCCAGCCCCGCCGGCGGCCGCTGCCCCATTCGACGGCCAGCACGACGAGGTCGAGCGTGTGCACCGGCTTGACCTTGCGCCAGGCCCCGCCCCGCCGACCGGCGTCGTAGGTCGAGGCGGCGTCCTTGACCATGACGCCCTCGTGCCCCCCGGCCAGCGCGTCGTCGAGGACCCGCTGCGCCTCGGCCGGGTCGGCCGTGATGACGCCGGGGATGCGCCAGGGCCCGGCCACCCGCTCCAGCGCCACCAGCCGCTCGGCGAGGGGGCGGTCGACCAGGTCCTCGCCGTCGAGGTGCAGCAGGTCGAAGAACCGGGACTGGAGGCCGGCGCCGGACACGCCGTCCTCGCGGCCGAACGCGCTCATGGTGTCCTGGAAGGTCCGGGGCAGCTCGTCCTCGCCCACGCCGACGGCCTCGCCGTCGAGCACCAGCCGGGTGGCGGGCAGCGAGCGGGCCAGGTCGACGATGCCGGGGAGGCGGTCGGTGACGTCGTTGAGGTTGCGCGTGTAGATGCGCACCTGGTCGCCGGAGCGGTGGACCTGGATGCGGGCGCCGTCGAGCTTCCACTCGACCGAGGCGAGGCCGCCATCGGTCCCGCCGGTGGCGAGGGCGAGGGCCTCGGTGACGTCGCCGGCGGTCTGGGCCAGCATCGGCTGGATGCCGCGGAGGACGGACAGGCCGACGGCGCTCAGGCCGGCCTCGCCCTCGGCTCTGGCCAGGGCGGCCACCCGGGGCAGGTCGCCGGCGAGCATGGCGGCCCGGCGCACGGCGGCCAGCGGGACGCCGTAGGCCTTGGCGGTGGCGTCGGTGACCAGGCCCTCGAGCGCGCCGTGGCGCAGCTCGCCGACCAGGAGGCGGCGCAGCAGGTCCTGCTCGCCCTCGGTGGCCCGGGACAGGAGGCCGACCAGCAGGTCGGACCGAGACTTCTGCGACCCGGCCCCGTGGAGGTCGGCCAGTTCGGTCAGCGTGCGGTCGACCTCGAGGATCGTCAGCGACGGCTCGGTCGCCGGCTCGGCCTCGGTCGAGGCCACCGTCCGATAGCCGACGCCGATGCGCCCCTGGCGGGCGGTGCCGGAGAGGATGGCGACGACGATCGGGATCTCCTCGTCGCTCAGCCGCGCCAGCAGGTCGGCCAGCGCCGCGACCTTGGTCGAGCGGGCCCGGGTGGCGACGACGGCGTCGGCGGTGGCGACGAGGTCGGCGAGCAGGGTGTCGTCGGGCACCGTGACATCCTGCCCGGTGGGCGGCGTGTCATCCTGCCCGCTCGGGAAAGGGGGACGACGCCGGGCCGTTGGTACCTTCCCGCCGTGGACTTCTCGACGATGATGGCGCTCGAGCCCCATGGGACCGACGTGTGGGTCGGCGCCGGGCCGCGGTACCCGTGGGGCGGGCTGTACGGGGGCCAGATCGTGGCCCAGGGCCTGCGCGCGGGCACGTTCACGGTCGACGCCGACTTCCGGGTCCACTCGCTTCACGCCTACTTCATCCGCTCGGGCGACCACACCGAGCCGATCCGGTTCGAGGTCGACCGGGTCCGCAACGGGCGCTCGTTCCTGACCCGCCGGGTCACCGCCCGCCAGTCGGTCGGCGTGATCCTGGAGATGACCGCGTCCTACCAGCTCGACGAGGACGCCCCCGAGGTGCAGACGGCCACGATCCCCGCCACCAAGGCGCCCGAGGACCTCGACGACGACACCTGGGGCTCGCTGTTCGAGCGCCGCACCGCCCACCGCCGCCGCGGCGAGGTCAGCGGCTGGCTGCGGGTGGTGGCCGAGATCGGTGACGACGACCCCGTGCTCCAGGCCTGCGCGCTGGCCTACCTGTCCGACGACATGCCGACCGAGGCCGTCGTGTCGCTGCACCCCGACGCTAACCCCGAGAAGCCGTTCGAGGACCAGTTCATGTCGGCCAGCCTCGACCACGCCATCTACTTCCACCGGCCGGTGCACGCCGACGAGTGGAACCTCCAGACCTTCACCTGCCACGGGCTGATGAGCTCGCGGGGCGTCAGCGTGGGCTACGTCTTCACCCGGGACGGCACCCACGTCGCCACCGTCGTGCAGGAGGTGCTGCTGCGCAAGCTGCGGCGCCTGCCGCGCTGAGCTGGGCGTGCTCAGCGCCGCGGTCCCGGCCCCATCAGCCGCACGGTCGGGAAGTACGTCCGATACCGGGCCGCGTCCCGGGTGAGCAGCGCCAGACCTGCCACTGGCGCCAATCGCCGTCACTTCTTCTCGACGACGACCACACCCTCCCCGGGCTTCCACGTGCGCACGGTCATGACGTCGTCGCCCACGCCCACCGAGGACGCGCCCAGCAGGTCGACGTCGAACGCGTCGAACGTCCCGACCTCGAACCGGTAGCCCACCGACTTGAAGATGTCGTCGGAGAACCGGGCCAGCGTGTCCGGGTCGGTCACCTCGGTGGCGGTGCCCCACAGCTTCACATCGCCCTCGGTCACCATCTTGTCGGCGGTGGCCGTGTGGAGCGCGAGGCGCCCGTCCCGCTTGAGGTCGCGGGACTTGGTCGCGTCGGGCATCATTCCCAGCCACAGCCGGTCGTCGTGCAGCACCAGCTTGCCGTCGGCCAGCACCGGCTCCATGGGGCTGATGCGGGGGAAGCCGTCGGCCCGGATGGTGGCCAGCATCATCAGGCCGGTGGCCGCCAGCCGCTTCTCCGCCAGGGCGGCGACCTCGGGTGCCTCAGCTGCGAACTCTGTCCAGGTGGCCATGCCCGGACCGTACGCCCGGGGTGTGACACGGCCAAGGGGCTGCCGCCCGCCCCGTACGCTCCACTCGCGTGAGCGAGGGAGCGGCCGGGGCGACGCTGCCGGCGCTGTGCGCCCGGGCGTTGCTCGGACTCGGCGCCTGCTACGCCACCGGCCGGGTACCACCGCTGGGGCTGCGGTCGAACCTGTTGCGGGTGCTCGGGGACAGCGACGGCGGCATCCGGCGTGGTGACGCCTTCGTCGCCGCCCACGTTTCGCGCCGGGCGCTCGACGGGTACGTCGCCGCCGGGCTCGGGGCGGGGCTCGTGGACGCAGGCGACGGCCGGCGCGGCGCGATCGTACGGCTCACCCCGCTCGGCGAGGCCGCGCTCGCCGCCGGCGGGACCGCTCTCGACCGCTCCGAGGCCGCGTGGGCGGAGGGCGCTGTCCGCGAAGGCCTGGAGGACCTGGTCGGCCGCTTCGAGTTGGAGCTGCCCCACTACCCGGCCACGTACGGGCTGGCGGACGTCAGCATCACCGGCGGCCTGCTCCGCCGGCCCGACCCCGGCGCGCCGGCGGTCCCAGCGCATGGCCAGGACTGGCGCCCGAGCCGCCGCGCTGGCCCGGAGTCGGCGGCCGGGCTGCCGCTCGCCGCGCTCGTGTCCCAGGCGCTCGTCGCCTTCGCGATCGACTACGAGGGAGCCGGGGTCAACGCGCCGCTCGGCACCGCCGCGGTGCTCGACGCGCTCGCCACGCGGGGCCCGCTGCCCGAGCGGTCGCTGCCGCCGGTCCACGCATGGCGTCCCGGGCGCGGGTGGGTGACGACCGAGACCGGTGCCCGGGAGCGGGGCAAGCTCGTGCGGCTCACGGGCCAGGGCGCGGCGACCGCCGCTGAGTACCCGCGGGTGACGGCCGAGGTCGAGGCGGCTTGGCGCGACCGGTTCGGCGCCGAACGACTCCGTGCGGTGCGGACCGCGCTCCGGGATGCCACCAGCGACTGGGCGCCCGGCCCGGCGGGCGAACCGTACGTGACCTGGGTCGCCGGCCTGGCCGCGCCCTAGGTGTTGGCCCCGATCGCGGTCCGGACCACCGCGGCCATGCCGTCCATGCCCCGGGCGTTGGGGTGGACCGGGGCGGCGGGGTTGGCGGGGACGAGCGGCTCGACCCAGCGGGTCCCCGCGCCGCGGCAGGCGTCCCGCCCGATGCTGGGCCCGTAGGTGTCGACGTACACGGCGCCGTTGCTCGCGGCCTGGGCGGCCAGCATGGCGTTGAGCCGCTTCTCCGTCGATCGCAGGTAGGCCACGTCGTTCCAGCCGATCGGCAGCGACGGCCAGCAGCCGAAGCCCGTGTCCGGCAGGATCGCCGGGTAGCCGACGACGAACACCGCGGCGCCCGGGGCCCGCTGGTGGATGCCCTGGATCACCCCGGCGACCTTGGGGGCAGTCGCCTGGATGCGGCCGGCCAGCTCGTCGACGCCGTTGACCACGTAGCGGTCTCGGCAGGGCGTGGCGAACGGGTTGAGCGTGACGCAGCTCTCGATGATCGACGAGAAGCCGATGTCGTTGCCGCCGAGGCCGAGCGTGACCACGGTCGTGGCCGGCGTCAGGGCGTCGAACTGCGGCGGGTTCGGCCCCGGCGTCACGCCCTGGGCCGACGTCATGTCGCCCGTGTCGGCGCCGCTGCAGCTGACGTCGGCGAAGCTGGCGAACCCCATCGCCCGCTGGACCTCGGCCGGGTAGTCCTGGTCGGACCGCAGGCAGCCGAGCGGCGCCAGCGACTGGTTGGGGATGAGCGGCCCCGCGGTGTACGAGTCACCCAGCGCCACGTAGCGGCCCGCCGTCTGGGCCGACGCCGGCCCCGCCGGCAGCACCACGGCAACGGCCGCCGCGCACGTAGCTGCGGCGGCGGCGAGCAGGAGGCGGTTCCTTCCCATGCTGACCCCCCTCGGTCGGCGTGCCCGCACGGTGAGTTGTCGTGCGGGCACTGTGAACTACGTCACACACGCCGTCAAGCGCCGATCGCGGTGGTGGACTGGCGCCGTGGTCGACGCCGCCGCGCCCGACATGGTCCCGCCCGCCCGCCACCTGCTGCGGGCCAAGGACCTCGCCGACCGCCGCTACGCCGAGCAGCTGGCCGTGGGCGACCTGGCGCGGGCCGCCCACCTGTCGCCGGCCCACTTCAGCCGGGAGTTCCGGCGGGCGTTCGGCGAGTCGCCGCACCAGTACCTGCTGACCCGGCGCCTGGAGCGGGCCGCCGCCCTGCTGCGCACGACCGACTGGTCGGTCGCCCGCGTGTGCGTCTCGGTCGGCCTGACCAGCGTCGGCTCGTTCACCACCAGCTTCCGGCGCATGTTCGGCAAGACCCCCACGGCCTACCGGGCCGCGTTCCCGCCGGCGGGCACCTGGGCCCGGGTCCCGGCCTGCCTGCTGCGTTTCCACGGCCGCCCCCGACACCGCACGTTTCGAGAAGACGGGGCCGGCGCCGCTCCTTAGGTTCGTCTCCGCAGGGATCGGACGACGAAGGAGACGACGATGATCCGCATCGCGAACGCCCAGGTCTGGGTGCACGACCAGGACGAGGCGCTGAAGTTCTACACGGACAAGCTCGGCATGGAGGTCCGGGCCGACGTGACCGTGGCCGAGATGGGCGACTTCCGGTGGCTGAACGTCGGGCCCGTCGGCCAGCCGGAGGTCGGCATCGTGCTCATGGCGATCCCGGGCCCGCCCATGCTCGACCACGAGGGCGCCGAGCAGGTCCGCGAGCTCACCGCCAAGGGCATGGCCGCCACGGTGTTCCTCACCACCGAGGACTGCCAGGCGAGCTACGACGAGCTGCGCGACCGCGGCGTCGAGTTCGTGGAGCCGCCGACCCGCCAGCCCTACGGCATCGACGCCGCCTTCCGGGACCCGTCGGGCAACAACTTCCGGCTGACCCAGATCATGGAGACGGCCTGAGGTCTCGCTGACATCGCCGTCATCGGGGCCGTCGCCGGCACTATCGTGCGGTCATGGCGACGGCCCCCGCGGTGGACGACATCGAACTGACCGACCTCGACTGGTGGACCGAAGGGCTCGACAAGCGGGCGGCGGCGTTCGCCGTGCTGCGGGCCGAGCGCCCGGTCGCCCCGATGGTGATGCCCGGCGTGCCCGACATGGGCATGCCGGAGTTTCCGTACTACTCGATAACCCGGCACGCCGACATCGTGCACGCCAGCCGGCACCCCGAGCTGTTCTGCTCGGGCGAGGGCACGAACATCGGCGACCTGCCGCCGGACTTCCGTGATTTCTTCGGGTCGATGATCAACATGGACGACCCGCGCCACGCCCGCATGCGGCGCATCGTGTCCCGGGGCTTCACGCCCAAGCAGCTGGCCAAGATGAAGGCCGACGTCGAGGGCGTGGCCGCCGAGATCGTCGACGAGATCGCCGAGCGGGGCGAGTGCGACTTCGTGACCGAAGTGGCGGCCCGGCTGCCGCTGCGCATCATCCTCGACATGGCGGGCATCCCCCGCAGCCAGGAGCAGTTCGTCTTCGACCGCACGAACGTCATCCTCGGGTTCACCGACCCCGAGTACGTCGCCGACGTCGAGAACCCCGCGGTGGTGACCACCGCCATCCTCACGGCCGGCGCCGAGCTGGCCCAGCTGGTCAACGAGCTGGGCGAGGCCCGGATCAAGGACCCGGGTGACGACCTGGTGTCCGCCCTCGTGAACGGCGAGGTCGACGGGGAGCACCTGACGCCGCAGGAGCTGGCGTCGTTCTTCGTGCTGCTGGTGGTGGCCGGCAACGAGACCACCCGCAACGCCATCGCCCACGGGCTCTCGGCCCTCACGGACCACCCCGATCAGTGGCGGCGCTGGCGCGACGACGTCGACGGCCTGGCCCCGACCGCGGTCGAGGAGATCATCCGCTGGTCGTCGCCGGTCATCCACTTCCGCCGCACGGTCACGACCGACGGCGCCCGGCTGGGCGACACCGAGTTCGAGGCCGGGGACAAGGTCGTGCTGTGGTACTGGTCCGGCAACCGGGACGAGGCCGTGTTCGACGACCCCGAGACGTTCGACCTGGGGCGCACGCCCAACGACCACATCGGCTTCGGCGGGCCCGGGCCCCACTTCTGCCTGGGCGCCCACCTGGCCCGCCGCGAGGTCACCGTGATGTTCGCCGAGCTGCTGCGGCGGCTGCCCGACATCCACGCCACCGCCGAACCGGACCGGCTGCGGTCCGGCTTCATCAACGGGATCAAGCACCTCCCGGCGGCGTGGACCCCGACTCGGGCCTGACCCGGTAGCGCAGGTACACGACCCCGCCGGCGAACCGCCGCTCGTCCACCAGCTCCAGGCCCGCCTGGACGCCGGCCGGCAGCGCGGGCTTGCCGCCGCCCACGAGGATCGGGTGGAGGAAGAGGTGGACCTGGTCGACCAGCCCGGCCCGGAAGGCGTTGGCTGCCACAGTCGCACCGCCGATGCTGAGGTCGCCGGCGCTCGCCTGCTTCAGGTCCCGCACCTCGTCGGGGTCGAACGTCCGCACGACGCGGGTCCGGGCGGTGGTGGGCCTGTCCAGCGTGGAGGAGTACACGACCTTGTCGGCGGCCCGCCAGATCTCCGCGAACTCCCGCATGGCCGGGCGCTGGTCGGGGCCCGTGTCCATCGTCTCCCAGCCGGCCATCGTCTCGTACATCCGCCGGCCGTACAGGTAGGTGGTGGCGCCCCGCTCGAGGTCGTTGACGAAGGCATGGACCTCGTCGTCGGGCTCGGCCCAGCCGAACCCGCCCGACTCGTCCTCCACGAACAGGTCGAGGGAGGTGATCGCCGCATAGACGAGCTCGCCCACGGTCAGGTCCGCCCGACCTCGGGTGCGAGCGAGGCGTGGTCGCCCGGCACCTCGACGATCGTCTCGTCGCGGTCGTCCCACTCGGTCCGCAGGGCCCGGCTCATGATGGCGTGCATCTCGTAGAGGCAGGTGATGTAGGTCAGCTCCAGGATCTGCTCGTCGGTCAGGTGCTCGCGGAGGGCGGCGAACACGCCGTCGGACACCCGGCCGTTCTCGAGGACCAGGGCGTCGGTGTAGGCGAGCACCGCCCGCTCGGCCGGGGCCCAGCAGTCGGCCACCGGCCAGTGGGGGATGGCGGCGATCTTCTCCTCGGACATGCCGAGCGCCCGGGACGCCTTGGCGTGCTGGGAGTAGACGAACTGGCTCTGGCGGGCCCAGCCGGCCCGGAACTGGCCCAGCTCCCGCAGCTCGGCCGGCAGCGTGCGGGCCGAGGAGCGGTAGAGGCCGAAGCCGTCCACACAGTGCTTGAGCACGTCGGGGACGAGGGCGAACGTCGTCCACCAGTCGCCGGGTGTCCCGGTGGCGGTGCCCGGGTCGGCGACGGGGTCGCGGCCCGGGCCGAACATGAAGTCGTACATGGCGGTGACGATCGGCGCGCTGGCCTCGTCCCGGCTGACCTGGCGGAGGCGGGGCATGGCGGCAACCTAGTGGGGCGGTTCGCCGGCGTGCGCGGCGACGTCCACCAGGAGATCGTCCCAGGCGGTGAGGGCGACGTAGTGGGCGGCGCCCTCGACCAGATCGAGGCGGGCGCCGGGCAGCTGGGTGGCGTACCACCGCCCGAACGCGGGCGGGGTGACGGCGTCCTCGGTGCCGTACACCAGGCGGACCGGGCAGCGGATCGCGTCGAGGTCCACGTCGAGGGGCGCGGCCTGCGCCTCCACGTCGGCCTCGACGCCGCCCAGCCCGTGGCGGACCGCCTCGACGAGCCCGTCGGCCAACGTCTCGGCCGCCCCGGGGATTGAGGCGACCTCGGCGGTGTTGGCCGCATCCCGTTGCTCGGCCTGGTGCTGGGCCGCCAGCGCCCGGTCGCAGGGACAGGGGGCGAGCAGCGGGGCGATGGCCTCGCCGAGCGTGCCGGCGGGCAGGACGTCGGCCAGCTCCAGGGTGTCGAGCCGGGACGCGCCGGCCGCGGCGACGGCCGCCTCGGCGTAGGCCTGCCGGGGCACGAGCCCGGCCACGACCGTCAGCGCCGCCACCCGCGTCCCGCCGAGGGCGGCCAGCGCCACCCCCGCCAGCGCCCCACCCGACCAGGCCAGCACCCCGCACCGCTCGACCCCGAGCGCGCCGAGCATCGTGGCGACGTCGGCGGCGAACGCGGCGGGCCAGCGCTCACCGACGCCGACCGGCAGCCTGTCGCTCCCCCCGTACCCCGGGCGGTCGAGCGCCAGCAGCCGCACCCCCCGCGCCGCGGCCAGCCCGTCGTCGGGATGCCGCGACAGCCGCGAGTCGGGGGTGCCGTGCAGGTACAGCACGGGCGCGCCTCCGGGATCGCCCACGTCGTCGACGCACAGCCTCCGGCGGCCGCCGACCGCAACCGCACGGGTGGTCACGGCGGCGGAACCTACACTGACCGGCCGGCGGTACCGGCAACCCGCCTCACCAAAACCGGAGGTTCCCCACCATGCAACCGGTCGACTCGACCGCGCCCCCGCCCGCCCCGCCGCCCGCCCCCGCGGCCCCGGCGCGGCGCCTGCTCCCCACCGGGACCGTGCCCGCGCTGGCGATCGCCGCCATCGGGGCCTACGTCGGCGCCCAGCTGGTGGCCGACATCACCAGCGTCAAGATCGGCACGGCGTTCGGCCGGGCGGTCGACATGGGCACGTGGATCTACCCGGTGACGTTCACGCTGCGCGACTTGGTCCACAAGATGCTGGGCCGGCGGGCGGCCCGGGTCCTCGTGGTGACCGCGGCGGTCGTCAACCTGGCGATGGCGGCGTACCTGGCGTGGGTGGCCAGCGCTCCGAGCGACCCGAGCTACCCCTTCGACGAGGAGTTCCGCCTCGTGATGGGCCCGCTGTGGCGCATCGTCGTGGCGTCGATCATCGCCGAGGTGGTCAGCGAGCTGGTCGACACCGAGGTGTACCACTGGTTCGTCCGCTCGGTGACCACCCGCTACCAATGGGCCCGGGTGGCGGTCAGCAACGCGGTGAGCGTGCCGATCGACAACGCCCTGTTCGCCGTCCTGGCGTTCGGCTCGCTGCCGTTCCTGGCCGACGACGACCTCACGCTGCCGTGGTCGGCCGTGTGGGACATCTTCATCGTCAACCTCACGGTCAAGGCCCTGGTGTCGGCGCTCAGCCTCCCGCTGATCTACCTGTCCCCCGACCGCGATTGGAGCGACGACCCCGACGACGCCTGACCGCCGGAAGGATCAGAACACCGGTCGCAGTCCGCGAACGACGTGGCGCGCTCTGCCTGGGTGAGATCCACTGTGGCGGCGATGACGTAGTCGACCACGTCGAGGCCCCGATGCGACCGTCGGTCGTGGCGCAGCAACTGCCCGGCTCGTGCCGCGATCGGGTCGCTCAGCGCACGACGCCGCGGATGCAGTCGTCCACGTACTGGTCGACGAAGTCGCCCGCCGGCCAGTCCATCATCGGCTTGGAGACGAGCAGCGACGTCAGCCCGTGGACCCGGGCCCAGAACCCGAGCGACAGCCCGTAGGCGTCGGTGAGCTCGGGCCGGAGCAGACCGGCGTCGATGCAGTCCTGCACGCTCACCAGCAGCAGGTCGAAGCACGAGGCATCGGCGAGGACCTTGCCGTGGAAGTGCTCCGGCGCGACGTCGGGCCGGGTCATGAACATGATCCGGTAGGGCTCCGGGTTGGCGACGCCGAACTCGATGTAGGACCGGCCGAGCGTGGCCAGCCGCTCGATCGGGCCCTCGACGCCGGCGGCCGCCGCGATGATGTGGTCCTCGAGGGCGTCGAAGTGGCGGGCGCACACCTCGAAGATCAGGTTCGCCTTGTCGGCGAAGTGCCGGTAGATCGACGGGGGCGTGACCCCCACCGCGTCGGCCACCGCCCGGATCGACACGGCCTGGACCGAGCCGGTCTCCAGCAGCATCCGCTCCGTCGTCGCCAGGATCTCGTCGCGGAGCTGCCGCCCCTCGCCCTTGGGCAGGCGGGGGCGGCGTCCGGTGGTGGTGGCCGACGGGGTCATCGCCGCGTGAGGTCTCCGTTCGTGGGGGCAGGATCGCGCCCGTTGCCGGTCGCGTCCTGGCCGTTGGCTCCGACCAGGGTACCGGCGCCCCGGTCGGCGTCGCCGGGCTCCTCGTCGAGATCGACCGACTCGCTGATCCCCCAGCGGTCGTAGAGCCGGCGCAGCGGGCCGGGGGCCCACCAGTTCCACTCGCCGGCCAGCCGCATGAAGGACGGCACCAGGATGCCCCGGATCACGAAGGCGTCCATCAGCACGGCCAGCGTCAGTCCCAGGCCGAACAGCTTCATGAAGCTGACCCGGCCGAGGGCGAACGACAGGAACACCACGGCCATGAGGGCGGCGGCCGCCGTCACGATCCGACCGGTGCGCTCCAGGCCGACGGCCACCGACGTCATGTTGTCGGCGCCGTTGTCGTGCTCCTCCTTGATGCGGGAGAGCAGGAACACCTCGTAGTCCATGCTCAGCCCGAAGGCGACGCAGAACATGAGGATCGGCATCGCCGCCGCCAGGCCGCCGGTGGCGGTGAAGTCGAGCACGCCGGACAGGTGGCCCTCCTGGAACACCCACACCATGGCCCCGAACGTGGCGGACAGGCTGAGTAGGTTGAGCACGATGGCCTTGGCCGGGATCACCACGCTGCCGAACATCATGAACAGCAGCACCGCGGTGATGATCGCGATCAGCCCGAGCGCCAGCGGCAGCCGGTCGAACAGCGACTCGTTGAGGTCGACCAGCTCGGCCGACTGCCCGGTGACCAGCACGTCGTAGGGCGCCTCGGTGTCCCGCACGGCGTGGACGAGGTCCTCGCCCTCCGGCGAGTACGGCTCGACCGCCGGCACCACCGACAGGTACGTCCCGCCGTCGCCGGCGAACCCGGCGTAGCGGGGCGAGCTGTCGGGGGTCAGCACCAGTTGCCCCGGCTCGCAGCCGAAGCGCTCGGCCACGCCCTCGCCGCAGTACGTGCCCGTGGTGGCGTCGACCCGGGACACGCCGGGCAGGCCGGCCAGCGTGGCGGCGTAGGCGTCGATGTCGGCCGCGGACACGCCGGATGCATCGCCCGCCGGCACGACCGACAGGGCGCCGGCCTCCTCGGACGAGAACTCGTCCCGCACCAGGTCGCCCACGGCCCGGCCGTCGTGGCCCGGCGGCAGGACCCGGTCGTCCGGCTGGGTCAGCCGTAGGCCGAGGAACGGCGCCCCCAGCAGCAGCAGGACGGCGATGGCGCCGGTCGCGAACGGCACCGGCCGCCGCATCACCAGCATCGCCGTGCGGTGCCAGAAGCCCTCCTCGGGTGGGGTGACCGACCGCCGCCACAGGGTCAGCGAGTTCACCCGGTGGCCGAGCACGGCCAGGATGGCGGGCAGGACCACCAGCGAGAACACGCCGGCCAGCAGCGCCACGGCCACGCCGGCGTAGGCGAAGCTGCGCAGGAACGTGATGGGGAACACGAGGGTGGCCAGCAGCGACGCCGCCACGGTCAGCGCGCTGAAGGCGACCGTACGCCCGGCGGTGCGGACCGTGCGCACGACCGCGGCCCGGGGCTCGTGGCCGGCCCGCAGCTCCTCGCGGAAGCGCGACACCACGAACAGGCTGTAGTCGATGGCCAGGCCCAGTCCGAGGGCGGTGGTCAGGTTGAGGGCGTAGATCGACACGTCGGTGATGCCGGACATGATCTGCAGCACCAGGAACGTGCCGATGATCGACAGCATCCCCACGATGAGCGGCAGGGTGGCGGCGACCAGGCTGCCGAAGATGATCACCAGCAGGATCAGCGTGATCGGCAGGGCGATCAGCTCGGCCCGCAGCAGGTCCTCCTCCAGGGTCTCGCTGACGTCGTGGAACACCTGGGCAAAGCCGCCGACCTCGACCTCGACGACCTCGCCGTCGCCGCTGCGTGCGTAGCGGGGGCCGAGGTCGGCGATCCGCTCCTCGACCAGGTCGTCGTCGCCGGTGATGCGGGCGATGACCAGGGCCCGGGCCCCGTCGTCGCTGCGCAGCGGCGGGGCGCCGCCCTCGGACCAGTAGGACACGACGTCGGTGACGCCGTCCTCGGCCGCCAGCTCGTCGGTCAGGGCCCGGCCGGCCTCGGCCACGTCGGGCGCGTCGACGTCGCCGCCGGGGGCGGTGACCAGCAGGACGAGGTTGGGGACGCCGGTGTCGAACCGCTCGGCCAGGGCGTCCTCGGCCCTCGCCGACTCGGTGGACGGATCGTCGAAGCCGCCGGCCGTGAGGTTCTCCGCGACACCGCCGCCGAAGGCACCGGCCAGCACCACGAAAAGCACGGCGGCGATCAGGACGCCGCGGCTGCGGCGGGTCGCGAGTCGGGCGAAGCGCGTGAGCATGGGGGAGCCTTCCGGGTCGCGCTAACACGGTTACGTTATCGGTGCTATGTGACTCCTCTCCGTGCGGCGATGTCCAGATGACGTCAGTCACAGGGAGTTCTCGCTTGCCCCTGCTTGACCGAGCGGTCAACCTTGCCGCCGTGCCCGAGACGGTCACCTTCCCCGGCACCCGGGCGCCCGACCGGGCGCGCACGGTCGACTCGCACGGCCTCCGCATCGCGGTGCACGAATGGGGCGACGCCGCCGCGCCGCCGCTGGCGCTGGCGCACGGCGGGTTCGACTTCGCCCGCACGTTCGACTGCTTCGGCCCGCTGCTGGCCGAGGGCGGCTGGCGGGTCGTGGCCTGGGACCAGCGGGGCCACGGCGACTCCGAGCACGCCGCCCTGTACTCGTGGGAGGCCGACCTCCGCGACGCGCTGGCGGTCGTCAACTCGGTCACCGCCGGCCCGGTGCCGGTGGTCGGCCACTCCAAGGGCGGGTCGGTCATGACCCAGTTCGCCGCCGCGCTGCCGCACCGCGTGTCCCGGCTGGTCAACCTCGACGGACTGCCGTCGCGCCGGTCGATGCCCGACGTGCCCGACCACGAGCGGACCAAGCTGGTGGCCGGCGAGCTGGCCGGCTGGCTCGACTTCCGCCGGTCGGTGGTCGACAAGGTGCGGCGGCCCGACACGCTCGACGGACTGGCCGGGCGGCGGGCCCGGATGAACCCCCGCCTGTCCCGGGAGTGGCTGCGCTACCTGGTGTCGGTGGGCGCCCGCCATGACGAGGACGGCTGGCGTTGGAAGATCGACCCGGCGCTACGGTTCGGCGGCTTCGGGCCGTGGCGGCCCGAGTGGGCCATGTCCCGGCTACCCGGCCTCGCCATGCCGCTGCTGGCCGTGCTGGGCATGCAGCCCGAGACGATGGGGTGGACCACCCCGGCCGAAGAGGTCGAGCCGTATCTGCCGCCCGGCAGCGAGCTGGTCGTGCTCGACGACGTCGGCCACTTCGTCCACATCGAGCAGCCCGAGCGCATCGCCAAGCTGGCGCTCGGCTTCCTGGGGGAGCCGCGGTGACCGCGCCCGTCGAGCTCCGCAACAACAAGATCTCGCTGGCCCTCCACCCGCTGCGGGAGGGACCCGGCCGGTCGTTGCTCCTCCTGCACGGCCTGGGCGAGTCGTCCCCGGGAGCCGTGCCCGACCACTTGGCCGTCTGGCCGGGGCCGGTGTGGGCGCTGGACTTCACGGGGCACGGGGCGTCCTCGGTCCCGGCGGGCGGCGGCTACTACGCCGAGGTGCTCATGGCCGACGCCGACGCCGCGCTCGCCCACCTCGGCACCGCGACGGTGGTCGGCCGGGGCCTGGGCGCCTACGTGGCGCTGCTCGTGGCCGGCGCCCGGCCGGACGCGGTCCAGGGGGCGGTCCTCGACGACGGCGCGGGCCTGACCGGCGGCGGCAGCGTGCCGACGACGCCGTACGTCGTCAACGAGCCGCTGGTCGTCGACGGCACGCCCGACCCCTACGCCCTGCTGGAGCTCAGCCACGACGTCCGCCCGCCGGACTACGCCACGACCTACGCCCGCCAGGCATCCACGCTCTCGGGATTGGACACGGCGCTGGTCGTCTCGGCGGTGGTCCGCCCCCCGTGGCTCGCCGCGGTCGCCGCGGAACCGGGCGTCCGCGAGCTCCCCCGCGCCCGCTGCCTCGACCCGTTCCTCTAGGCGTCGCGGCGGGCGACGTAGCGGGCCAGGTCGACCAGCTCGTCGCGGGCCTCGGGCGTGACATCGGCGGCCTCGATGGCGTCGATCGCGACGGCGGTGAGGTCGTCGATGCGGGTCTCGATCAGCGCCAGCGCGCCCGTGTCCACCATCACCCGCTGGATGCCGGCCACGTCGGCGTCCGACAGCCCGGGTGCGCCGACCTTGTCGAGCAGGGCGGCGCCCTCGCCCGACGCCCGCGCGGCGGCCGCGGCCAGCAACGGCGTGGGCTTGCCCTCCCGCAGGTCCTTGCCCACCGGCTTGCCGGTGCGGTGGGGGTCGCCGAACGCACCGAGCACGTCGTCGCGCATCTGGAACGCCTCGCCCAGCGGGGCGCCGTAGGCCGACAGCGGTCCCTCCAGGTCGGCCCGCCGCCCGGCCAGCGCGGCGCCGACGTGGAGCGGCCGCTCGATCGTGTACTTCCCCGACTTGTAGCGGGCGATGCGGGCGGCCAGCGCCGGGTCCCGGTCGCCGCGGGCGGTGCCGGCCAAGTCCAGGTACTGGCCGATGTTCAGCTCCAGGCGCAGCTCGTGCCACACGTCGACCACGTCCGCAGGCACGTCGCCGATCAGGATGTCGGCGTACACGTGGGCCAGGTCGCCGACCAGGATGGCGGCGCCCTCGCCGAACCGGCGGGACTCACCCCGCCAGTGGCCGGCGCCGTGCTGGTCGGCGAAGGCCAGGTGGGCGGTGCGCCGGCCCCGCCGGGTGTCGGCCCCGTCCATGACGTCGTCGTGGACGAGGGCGAACGCGTGCAGCATCTCCAGTGCCGCGCCGGCTTCCACCACGCGCGGATCGTCGGGATCACCGCCGGCGCCGACGAAGCCCCAGTGGCAGAACGCCGGCCGGAGGCGCTTGCCGCCCGCCATGACCAGGGCCTCCAGCGCCCGGAGCGGGTCCTCGAGCAGCGGGTCGACCGCCCGCCAGCGGGCGATCTCGCCGTCGAGGAGTTCGGCCAGCCGGGCGTCGACGCGGCCGGCCAGCGTGCCCAGGCTGGACGGGGCGGGGGAGGGCGAGCCCATGCGCCGCACCCTACGGCGCCGGGGACCCGGGGTCAGATGCTGATCACACGGAGCCAGGGAGGTCGAGCTTCCACTCGCCGTCGACGCGCCGGAGCTCGAAGTTCTCGGTGCTGACCTGGCCGCCGATGTCGAAGTCGACGGACACGGTGGCGACCTCGCCCTCGATCGACGCCAGCGTGATGGTGCCGACGCCGACGCCCTCGAACCCGGTGCTCCCGCTCTCGAGTGCCTCCTCGCAGGTGGCGAGGGTCTCGTCCGGGGTCTGTTCCTCGGAGAACAGCGAGCCGGCGGTCAGGTTGTCGATCATGGCCTCGCAGTCGCGGGCTTCGAGGGCCGCGAAGAAGGCGGTGGCGACCTCGACCGGCTCGCCCAGCGCGTCGCGCTGGTCGCCGGGGGCGGCCTCCTCGCTGCCGCCGCCGGATTCGTCGCCACCCAGCAGGAGGACGGCGGCGCCGATGCCCAGCGCCGCGACCACGACGACGGCGGCCAGCGCGAGCCGGGCCTTACGCCGCGGCGTCGTAGCGCCGGGAGCGGGGTGCGCCCTGGGGCCGGCTTGTGGCGTGCCGGCTGCGGCGTTCGGGGCGGCGGTGGCGGTGCTGCGGGGGCTTTCCGCGCGCGCCCGGGCGGGCCGCTCGCTGGTGGCGGACTGCTTGTAGGCCGGCGAGTCCGGCGGCGTGTAGGCGCCCGACGGCACGGGCTCGGTGGCCGCCGGCGGGGGAGGAGGCGGCGGTGGTGGGGGCGCGCCGGCCGGACCACGTGTGTCGACGTCGTCGTCGTGGGGATCGGGTGGGAGAGACATCTCCGGAGCCTTCCGTCCGCCGTCGGTCGGGGGAGTCTGGCACGCCCTGGCTAGGGTTTTGCGTCGTGCCCCGGTGGTTGCGGATCGTCGGTACCGCGCTGGTGGCGACGGTGGCGGCCGGCTGCGGCGCGTTGGGTGGCGAGCGCCCGCCCCGCGACGGGCTCGAGCCCGACACCGCCCGGTTCACGTACGGCGAGCGCACGGTCGAGATCCCGCTCGACGCCTGCGGGCAGGAGGACGACACGGTGCTCATGGCCGGGTCCCGAGGCGCGATGGTGCTCCAGGTCGAGGCCGACGTCAGCGACGACGGCCTGGCCCGCACCGGGGTCACGATGGACCTGGGCGCCGGCGAGATCTGGGGCGCCTTCGGCGACGACATGCAGCGCCCGCCGGCCGGCACGCTGCACGGGGTCCGCACCGAGGGCGACCGGCTGATCGTGGACGCCACGTGGGCCGCCCTTGACGGCGACCTCCGCGAGACCCCGTCAGCCCAGACCACCGAGGGCCGCCTGGTCGCCCGCTGCCCCGAACCCGACGACGACGTCGCCTGAGGGCTTTCCGGCGTCCTACTCGTCCTCGCCGGAGGCGGCTTCGACCTCGGCCTCCAGCTCGGCCACGACCTGCTCGACCTCGAATCGGGCGCCCGCGATCCGCTCGCGGCACAGGCGCAGCAGCTCGGAGGCCCGGCGGACGCGGGCGCCGAGGACGTCCACGTCCACCTCGTCGCCGTCGAGCTCGTCGAGGATGCCCTCCAGTTCAGCCAGGGCCTCCGCGTAGCCCAGCTCGGGCTCGGTCATGGCTCGTCCTCCACCGTGTCGACCGTGCTGCGGACCTCGCCCTCCGCCACCGTCGTCACCAAGGTGTCGCCCGGCCGCAACGCCACCGGCGAGCGCACGACCCGCCCTCGGGCGTCACGGGTGATCGACCAGCCGCGGGCCAGCGTCCTCGACGGGTCGTACGCCCGGACCTGCGTCTCGACCGCGTCGAGCCGCCGGCCGGCCGCCGCGGCCACACGGGGCGCCCGCTGCACCAGCCGGGCCGTGGCCGCCGCCATCGCCGCTTCGTGGGTGCGCAGGTGGGCCCGCCCGCCGGACTCCACGTGGCCCGTCGCCCGGTCGAGCAGGGCGGTCGAGCGCGCCAGCGCCCCCGACGCCGACCGGCCCAGCCGGTCGCCCCGGGCCGCCAGGTCGCGGTCGGCCGCCGCCAGGCCCTGGCGGGTCGCGACCGCCACCGACCGCCCGCACGCCCTTAGCCGCTCGGCCTGCCGGCGGCCGTGGCGCCGGGCCGCAGCCGCCACGCCCAGCCAGGCCTCGACCGTGCGCTGCTCGACGGCCCGCACGTCGGCCACCACCGCCTGGGCGCATGCCGTGGGCGTCTTGTACGCGGCGTGGGCCACGTCGTCGGCCACCGACCGGTCGATGTCGTGCCCGATGCCGGTCAGCACCGGCACGTCGAGCCCCGCCACGGCCCGGGCGATCGCCTCGGAGTCGAACACCGCCAGGTCGGTCGTCGCCCCGCCGCCCCGGACCAGCAGCACGAGGTCGACCCCCCGGGCCGCGACCGCACGCAGCCCCCAGGCCACCGACCGGGCCGCTCGCGTCCCCTGCACCCGCACGTCGGCCTTCACCACCGCGAACCCCAGCCCCGACCGCCGCAGCTCGTCGAGGACGTCGTGCTCTGCCGCGCTGCCGGCGCTCGTCACCAGCCCGAGCCGCAGCGGGACCTCGGGCCTGCGCAGCCCGGCCTGCCGGTCGAGCAGCCCCTCCGCCGCCAGCGCCCGCAACAGCCGCTCGCGATCGGCGGCGAGGCGCCCGAGCGTGAACGAGGGGTCGATGTCGGACATCTGGATCTGCAGCCGGCCGCCCCGGTCCCAGTACGTGATGCGCCCCCGCAGCCGGACTTCGGTGCCGTCGGTCATGCGCACGCTGCCGCCGGCGTCGGTCAGCCGGGCGTTGACCCGCCGCCGGGCCATGTCGAACAGCACCACCGGCACGGACGCCTGCACCGGCCGGGACAGGTCGCCGTCCTGCGCCGGCTCGACCAGGTCGAACCACACCGTGCCGCCCCGCCGCCCGGGGTTGAGGTTGCGGATGACGCCCCGCACCCACACCTCGTCGGGGAACGCGACGCGCAGGCTGGCCGCCACGGCCTCGCCCAGCTCGGGCACGGACCACGTGGGATCGCCGGGGTCGTCCCACAGGGTGGGAGGCGTCGGAGGACGGTGTGAGCTACGCCGCTGCACGGGCCGGATCGTACCCAGGGGGTACGACAACCAGCGGCGGTAGGGTCGGTGCCCGGAGGGAATCATGCACACCGAGATCGCTCCTGGCGTCCTGCAGATCGACACGCTGCTGGGCGGGTGGCACCAGGTCACCGCCGGCTACCTCGTCACGGGCGACGCCCCGGTCCTGGTCGAGACGGGCAGCCAGACGTCGGTGCCCCACCTGCTGGCCGCGCTCGACGACCTGGGCGTGACTCCGGGAGAGCTGGCCGGCGTGGCCGTGACCCACATCCACCTCGACCACGCCGGCGGGGTGGGCGACGTCTCGGCCGCGTTCCCCGACGCCACCGTGTACGTCCACCGGCGGGGCGCCCGCCACCTCGTCGACCCGACCAAGCTGGTCGACAGCGCGGCGCTGGTCTACGGCGACCTGCTCGACTCGCTGTACGGGCGGCTGACCCCGACGCCCACCGAGCGGGTCCGGGTCCTGCAGGACGGAGAGGACCTGGTCGTCTCGCCCGACCGCAGGCTCACCGTCGTCGACTCACCGGGGCACGCCAAGCACCACCTGGCGCTGCACGACTCGCAGTCCGGGCTGCTGTTCGCCGGCGACGCGGTCGGCGTGCGGCTGCCCGACGTCGGCATCCTGCGCCCGGCCACGCCGCCGCCCGACTTCGATCTCGACCAGGCCATCACGTCGCTGCGCCGCTTCGCGGAGCGGCGGCCGGCCGGCATCGCCCTGGCCCACTACGGCCTCGTCCCCGAACCGCAGACCATCCTCGAGGAGGCCGAGGAGACGCTGCGGCGGTGGGCCGAGGTCGCCGAGGCCGCCTGGCGGGAAGACCGAGACATCGCCGACGCGCTGTCCGATCGCTTCGCCACCGACCTCGACGGTGTCGACGAGGCCCAGCGGACCAAGCTCGAGACGCTCAACGGGATCCATTCCAACGCGGCCGGCTTCCGGCGCTGGTTGGAGCAGGGAGGAGGCCTCGCCCACGGCCACTCGCACGGCCAGTCGCATGGCCACGCACAGGGACATGCGCCCGAGGGCCGTCTTGGTGACCGACCGGTAACATAGCTAGACAACGCAGGACCGCTGCGCAGGAGGAGCCATGACCGAAGCCGTGATCGTGTCGACGGCCCGAACCCCCATCGGGCGGGCGATGAAGGGGTCGCTCATCGAGTGCCGGCCCGACGACCTCACCGCCTCCATCGTCCGGACGGCACTCGACAAGGTGCCCCAGCTCGGCCCGTCCACGGTCGAGGACCTCATCGTCGGGTGCGGCCAGCCGGGCGGCGAGTCCGGCTTCAACGTGGCCCGGGTGGCCGCCATCCTGGCCGGCCTGGACGACGTGCCCGGCGTGACCGTCAACCGCTACTGCTCCTCCTCACTGCAGGCGATCCGCATGGCGGCCCACGCCATCAAGGCCGGCGAGGGCGACGTTTTCGTGGCCGCCGGCGTCGAGACCGTCAGCCGCTACATGAACGGCATGGCCGATAGCGGCCCCACCAACCCGCTGTTCGCCGACGCCATGGCCCGTTCGGCCGAGCGCGCCAACGGCGCCGACTCGTGGGCGCCCCAGCCGGGGCTGCCGGACATCTACATCGCCATGGGCCAGACCGCCGAGAACGTGCGCCTGGCCGAGAACGTCAGCCGCCGCGACATGGACGAGTTCGCGGCACGCAGCCAGCAGCTGGCCGTCGCCAACCAGGAGAGCGGCTACTGGGACGGTGAGATCACGCCGGTCACGACGCCTTCGGGCACGGTCGTCGCCAAGGACGACGGTCCCCGGGCCGGCACCACGGCCGAGAAGCTGGCCGAGCTCAAGCCGGCGTTCCGGCCCGACGGCGAGGTCACGGCCGGCAACGCCTGCCCCCTCAACGACGGCGCAGCGGCCGTCATCGTGATGTCCGACACCCGGGCCCGCGAGCTGGGCATCACCCCGCTCGCCCGAGTCGTGTCGTCGGGCGTATCGGGCCTGAACCCCGAGATCATGGGCCTCGGCCCGGTGGAGGCGTCCCGCCAGGCGCTGGCCCGCGCCGGGATGTCGATCGAGGACATCGACCTGGTCGAGATCAACGAGGCTTTCGCCGCCCAGGTGCTGCCCTCGGCCCGCCACCTGGACATCCCGATCGACAAGCTGAACGTCAAGGGCGGCGCCATCGCCCTCGGCCACCCCTTCGGCATGACCGGCGCTCGCATCATGACCACGCTCATCCACGCCCTGCAGGACGAGGACAAGACCTTCGGCCTGGAGACCATGTGCGTCGGCGGCGGTCAGGGCATGGCCATGATCGTGGAGCGCCTCAGCTAGCTGTCATAGTGCGGTACACCCACATTCTCGACGGCGGCCACGACCGCGGTCTACGCCGACATGCGGGGCTGGCGCCTGGCCATCCCGGGTTGCCGGCCTTGCCGGCGGACGCGGTCCGGGCCGCGTGACGAGGTCGCTCAACCCCGGGCTGTCGCCTAGGGCAGCCCGGCGTGGGGCACGTCGACTGTGGTGGTGACGAGCTTGGCCTCGCGGGCGGCCGAGCGGTTGTGCTCGAAGTAGTCGGGCGCCACGCAGGCCAGCAGCGTCGTGCCGTCGGGGCCGCCCAGCATGCAGGCGTAGACCCCGAGCCCGTTCGGGGCGGGGACCTCCTCGATGACGCCCTTGCCCTCGGCCACCCGGACCAGCCGGTTGGCGAGGGCGTCCGCGGCCCAGATGCAGCCCTCGGCGTCGAGCGTGCAGCCGTCGGGAGCGACGCCGGGGACCGCGGCCCACTCCCGCCGGTCCGTCAGCGCCCCGCCGCCGCCGAGCGTGAAGGCGGTGTACCGGCCGCCCATCGTCTCGCCCACCACCAGCGTCGACCCGTCGGGCGTCACGACCGAGCCGTTGGGGAACATGAGGTCCCCGGCGGCCACGTCCACGGCGCCGCCCGGGGCGATGTGGACGATGTTGGCCGCCTGCGGCGAGCCGCCGCCCATGAGGTCGAAGCCGAAGTTCCCCACGTAGGTGTGGCCGGCGCTGTCGACCACGAGGTCGTTGGCGAGCCCGCCGCAGTGCTCGGCGATGTCGGCGTAGACGTCGACGCTGCCGTCGGGCGCCCGCCGCAGCACCCTCTGATCGGTCATCGACACGACGAGCATCGCCCCGTCGGGCAGCCAGCCCAGCCCCGAGGGTTGGCCCTCGACGTTCAGCACCTCCTCGGTGGAGCCGTCGGGGTCGATGGCGAAGACGGTGTGCCGGTAGAAGTCGGACACCCACCAGCGGCCGTCGTGCCACCGGGGGCCCTCGAAGAACGAGCCGCCGTCGGCCAGCGTCTCGAACGCGCGGTCAGCCATGGCCTTGGACGGTAGTGCAGGCACCGCTCGCCTGTGCCGGTCGTCACAGCGGCCGGCCGGGCCGGCTCAGCCCAGGCCGTAGCCCTTGGACGCCGCCCGCAGGACCCGGAACGTCTCGTCGACGTCGGGCTGGGGCAGGCCCAGCGACTTGGACGTGATCGCACCCAGGTAGAGGTTGACGATGACGGCCACGAGCGCGTCGGTGCTGACGTCGTCCGCGATCTCGCCCCGCGCCCGGCTGCCCTCGACCGAAGCCCGGGTGATCTGCTCCATGAGCCGGACGCTGACGAGCAGAGGCGACTCGCCGAGGTCCTCGCGGATGATGGCGCCGGTGACCTCGGTGAGGAGCCGGTGGCTGGGCGCGGAGGGGGCGGCGACGTGGCGGGCCAGCAGCAGCGTGAACGCGTCGGCGCCGTCCGGCGCGCCGTCCTCGCCGATCATGTGGGCGGCCAGGTACTCGCTCAGGACCGCGCGCTCGGTGCGGTACCACTCGTCCAGGACGGCGTGCGCCATGAGCTCCTGCTTGCCGCCGAAGTGGGCGTAGATGGCGCCGGTGGTCAGGCCGGCGCGGCGGGCCACGGCCTGCAGCGTCGTGGCCTGGTAGCCGCTGGCGATCAGCAGCTCGTAGGCGGCCGCCAGGAGGCGGTCACGGGTGGAGACGTCGGCCCCGAAGGGGGCGCCCTCGTCGCCGGCGGCATCGTCCACGCCGTCGACATCCTGCGGTTCGGGCGCGGGAAGGGCCGCCACGATGTCAGCGTAACGGGTGTCATCGGCCACGTGTCGTGATCTCCTCACCCCTCGACGGCATGTTCGCAATCCGTAACGTCGTTAAACATGCCGCTTATTGACCTCCTTCGCAACAAGAGTAATGTTGTTATTACTCGGGAGTAGCGACAGGCCTCGCCCGCCGCGGTTGCCGCTCGGTGCTCCTCAGCCAACCAGGAGGGGATACATGAGACCCACGAAACGGGTGCGAAGGCTCGTCCTCGCGACGCTCGCAACCGTGGTCTTCGTCATGGGATCGGCCACGGGGGTCGTCGGCGCCCAGGGCCACGACGACCACCACGGGGGTGGCCACGACGACCACGGCGAGCACGGTGGCAACGACCCGCACCACGGGAACACCACCACGACCGGTGGGGGTTCCGGCAGCAGCACGACCTCGCCGCCGCAGCCCGGCTCGCAGACCACCAAGATCCGCTACGGCCCGTTCAACGTGCAGGGTGCACCGACCAACCCCGACGGCACCCACGGCCACGCCCACACCGGGAACCGGTTCTCGCTGTTCATTCGCAAGCCGTGCACCAACTGCTACGTGACCGGCATGACCGCCAACCTGGTCTACGGCGACGGCCGCACGGCCGGCTGGAACACCGACGCCCAGCTCCACCACATGGTGATGCTCGCCGGCGGGGGCGGGAAGACGGACGCCACCTGCGCCGTGTCCCTGTTCGGCCTCCTCGGCCAGCGGTTCTTCGCCTCGGGCGACGAGCGAACGCCGATCATCGCCCCACCGGGCTACGGCTACTTCGTGGGCCGCGAGAACTGGCACATGATCTGGGAGCTGGCCAACCACAACTCGGCGCCGCAGCAGGGCCTGCACATCGAGATGACGTACAACTGGGTGCCCGCCTCGACGCCCGGGATGACCCGCCTCGAGCCGGTGTGGCTGGACATGAACCAGTGCGGGACCTCCGAGATCCGGGTCCCGGCCGGCCAGAGCACGCGGACGTACAACTGGAACGTCAACCGGCCCGGCCGCGTCATCGGCGCCGGCGGCCACATCCACGACGGTGGGGTCAACCTGACCGTAGCCACCAACGGCCAGGTGTGGTGCGACTCCCGGGCCCGCTACGGCGGCAGCCCGCTGTACACCGGCCACCACGGTGAGGCCCACCTGTCCGGCATGTCCGTCTGCACGGGCACCAGACAGAACCCGGTCACGACGCTGGCGAGAGGCCAACGGGTGACGATGACGGGCAACTACGACATGCCCGCCGCCGTCACCGACCAGATGGGCATCTTCATCGTCTACATCGACCAGAGCTAGCCAGAGCGTGTCCCCAACGTGGGTGCCGGGGGAAGGCCTCCCGGCACCCACACCCTCAGCCTGCGGACGCCATCAACGGGGGAACGATGACGCCGACCAGTCCTGTCCTGCGTGTCGTCGTCCGTCTCGCCGCCGCCGCCGCCCTGCTCCCCGGCCTCGGCCTCGCGCTCTCGGCGCCGGCCGGCGCCCACGCGGTGGTCGTCGGCACGGTGCCGGCGGACAAGACCCGGGTCGAGCACCTGCCCGACCGCATCACGATCTACCTGAACGCCAAGCCCGCCACCGTCGAGGGCGATCCCGTGTCGATCTACGACCCCGGCGGCACCCGCATCGACGACGGCGACGTGCGGGTCGAGGAGGACGGCCAGGTCCTCTCCGTCGGTGTCATGCAGCCCGGCGGGCCCGCGGTGATGGGCGACTACGAGGTCGTCTACCGGATCGTGTCGGCCGACAGCCACCTGATCGTGGGGCGCTTCGGCTTCCACGTGCACCCCCACGAGGCGGAGGCCGCGCCCGCTCCGGCGGCGCCGGCCGCCTCGCCGGACCAGCGCAAGCACTGGCTGCGGCGGGCCGGACCCCTCGACGTGCGGCCCGAGCTGGCGCTCGGGCTGGTGATGGCGGTGGGGGGCGCGGTGGCCGCCCGCCGCCGGACGGCGGCCCCGGCCCGCCGGCGGAACACCCCGCCGCCCGCGCGCCGGCGAGTCGGCCCCGGCTACGGGGGCGGACGTGCCTGACCGGCGCCCGCTGCCATCCACCCCGCGCCTGCCGTTGTCCTTCGCAGGTGCCGGTCGTGTGACGAGCGACACTGTCGACGCCAGCGGCCTCTACGATGCCGGTATCGACCCCAACGACGGCACTGACCGCGGCGCCGGGGACCGGGACGACCCGCCCGGCCGGGACGCTGCGTCACGGGCCACGTACGGTGCGGACGCCCCGCGTACCAGGCGGTTCGGCATCGGGCTGTCCGACGGCGCCGGGTTCGACCTGCCACGGGACGAGTGGATGCGCCCTGTCGGCCCGCCCGGCCCCAACGGCCACGGGCCGCAGCGCGACGTCCCACCCACCGCGCCGCCGATCCGCCCGGCGGTCGTGTGGGCCGCCCGCGACAACCCGATCGAGCGGAACGGACCCGCCGGCTCGCCCGGCGCCACGCCCGAGGTCGAGCCCCCGTCCCGCGGCGCCGGCCGCCGGCCGCCTGCCCCGTGGGAGGCGCTCGCCACCGACGGCGCCCCGGTCCCGCCCGGCCGCACGCCGTTCTTCCGCGCCGCGCCGCCGGACGAGCCGCCGGCGCCCGAGCCGCGGCCGACCTTCACGCCGGAGCCAGCCGGCGACCCCGGGCCGGCGTCTGGCCCCACCCCCGACGGCGGCGACACGGGACCCCGGCCGGCCGGCCCGCCGGCCGGCGAACGAGCGGACTCCTGGGCGGACCGCCAGCCCCGCTGGCACGAGGGCCCTCCGCCCGCCGGCGCGTCGGCGACGCGAGAGGAGGCGCGGCACCCGACGTCGTGGGCCGACCGCCTGCCTCGGGGCTACGCGCCGCCGGAGGCCTCGTGGTCCGGCGACCGGCCCGCGGTTCCGCACGGCGAGCCCGGCGGCCCGTGGGCCGATCCCGAGCCTCCCTGGCGGGACGGCGGTCCGGAGGCGCCCGGCTCTGCCGTGCCCGCCGGGCGCTCGTTGATCGCCGCCGACTACCGGCCCGAGCCCGAGGAAGATGACGACGTCGCCGCCGCGCCGATGCCGGCGCCGGCGGCGCGGGCCGCGCCCCCCGGGCCGCCCGGGCTGGACGAGCCGACCGCCGAGCAGGAGGCGCTGTGGGCCTTCACCCGGCGGGTCAGCGCACTCCGGGAGGAGGGGGACCCCGGGTCCCGCCCCCGGCTGCCCGAGTGGCTGATCGGCGAGGCGCCGCCCCGCCCGCCCGAGCCCGACGACGACCTGTCGCCGACCCACCGGGCCGCGTCCCGGGGGGCGGTCGTGCTCGGCCTCGTGGCGCTGCTGGCCGTCGGGGTCCTCGTGCTCGTGATTCTGCGCTGGCCCGACGGCGGGGAGGCCGCCGGGACGATCGCCGGGGTCGACGGGGCGATCACCCGGTCGCTGCTCGCCGACCGGTTCCTGTCGGTCGCCACCTGGGTCGAGAACCTGGCCACCGTCATGGTGATCGGGGGCGTGACGTTCCGGCTGTACGTCAGCCGGCCGGTGATGAGCGGGCGGGGGACATCGGAGCGGCTGCTGTTCGCCGCGGCGCTGGCCGGCGTCGCCGCCTGCGTGGTGTCGTTCCCGCTGCGCGGGCTGGTGGTGTCGGGCGCGGGGGTCCGGTCGCTGTTCGATCCCGATGTCCTCGGCGTGGTGTTCACCAGCCGGTTCGGGGACGCGGCCTGCGTCCGGATCCTGGCGCTGGTCCTCTTCGCCCTCATCGTCGCCCGCCCGCCGAAGGGCTGGGGCCGGCGGGTGTTCGTCGTCGGGTCCCAGGGCAGCCTGGTCGGCTTCTGGTCGATCTCCCGGGTCACGCTGGAGCGGGTCGCCTGCGTGGTGGCCGGGCTGACCGCGCTGGCGTCGTTCACGTTCGTCGGGCACCCGCAGGCCAGCGAGCCCCGCGGTTTCCTGCTGGCCAGCCAGTCGCTGCACATCCTCGCCGCCTCCACCTGGTTCGGGGGCGGGGTGCTGCTGGCGATGGAGATCATCCACCAGCGCCGATCGGGCACCGCCCGGACCACGGCCGAGACCGTGGAGCGGTTCAGCACGCTGGCCGGGGTGTCGGTGGCACTTGTCACGATCAGCGGGATCGTGCTGGCCCACTCCCAACTGGCCGGCCTGTCGGCACTGTACGAGACGCCGTACGGCCGGGCGCTCGTGGCGAAGATCCTGTTCGTGGGGCTGGTGGCGTCGGTCGGCGGCTACAACCACTCGGTGCTGGTGCCGGCCATCGCCAAAGAGGACGACGACATCGCCTGGCGCCGCCTGGGCTGGACGTGCGCCGTCGAGGGGTCGCTGGTCGCGGCGGGGGTCCTGGTCATGACCGCCGCCATGACCAGCGGTGGGATCTAGCGGACGGGTCTGGGCGCCGGCCTCAGGCCCCGTACACCGGCATCGGCGCCGGGGCCTTGGCCAGCAGGTCGTCGACCACCGGACCCAGCTCGGCCGGGTCCCAGCGGGCACCCTTGTCGACACCGGGCCCGTGCTGCCAGCCGTCGGCGAGCGAGACCTTGCCGCCCTCGACCTCGAAAACCCGCCCGGTGACGTGCGCCGACTGCGACGACCCCAGCCACACGACCAGCGGGGCGACGTTGTCGGGCGCCATGGCGTCGAAGGCGGCGGCGTCGGTGGGCACCGCCATCGTGTCGGCGAACACGGTCTCGGTCATGCGGGTGCGGGCCGACGGGGCGATGGCGTTGGCGGTGACGCCGTAGCGGCCCAGCTCGGCCGCCTGGACCAGCGTGAGGGCGGCGATGCCGGCCTTGGCGGCGCTGTACACGGCCTGCCCGACCGACCCGGCCAGCCCTGCGCCCGACGAGGTGTTGACGATGCGGGCGTCGACCGCCTCCCCGGCCTTGGCCCGGGCCCGCCAGTGCTCGCCGGCGAACCGGGCGGTGGCGAGGTGACCCTTGAGGTGGACCCGGACGACGGCGTCGAACTCGTGCTCCTCGCACGACACGACCATCCGGTCCCGCACGACGCCGGCGTTGTTGACCAGCACGTCGAGTCGGCCGAAGGCATCGACCGCGGTCCCGACGAGGCGGCGCGCCCCGGCCCAATCGGCGACGTCCTCGCCGTCGACGACGGCCTCGCCGCCGGCCGCCACGATCTCGTCGACCACCTCCCGCGCGGGCGACGCCGACCCGCCGGTGCCGTCGAGCTCGGCCCCGATGTCGTTCACCACGACCTTGGCGCCCTGCCGGGCGAACTCCAGCGCATGCGCCCGCCCGATGCCCCGCCCGGCACCGGTCACGATGACGACCCGGCCGTCGCAGACTCCCATGCGGGCATGATGACACAATCTGACGGACCGTCAGCTTTCGCCGGCCGAGACAGAGGTGACGCATGCGCTACGGGGTGACGATGTTCGCCACCGACCAGTCGATCGGCGTGGTCGAGCTGGCGCGGGCGGTCGAGGAGCGGGGG
>Ga0075428_100000463_pt1 | contig 40820 bp, 35 predicted proteins | sample RhiMetdeltSRZDD2_FD_75291 | JGI IMG/M metagenome (GOLD analysis project Ga0075428, IMG submission 75291) | Populus rhizosphere microbial communities from Tennessee, USA - Rhizosphere MetaG P. deltoides SRZDD2 | ecosystem: Host-associated > Plants > Roots > Rhizosphere > Soil | place: USA... | reverse complement strand
AGTGCCTCGTCCGCACCGAAGCGCGAACACGGTCGAGCAGCTTTGGGGGCTCTCCCATGAGCCGAGGCTCCCTCGGATGGCGAATTTTCCCGCGCGCATGGAGCGTTGACTGCGACCGCATGCTCTATCGCTTCGAAAACGTCGAGAAAAGCTACGGTCCGCACGATGTCCTCAAAGGCGTGACTTGGCAGCACAACCCCGGCGAGCACGTCGGGCTGGTCGGACGCAACGGCGCCGGCAAGACGACGCTGTTCCGCCTCCTGCTCAAGCAGGAAGAAGCCGACCGCGGCCAGATCATCCGCTCGTCGGGCATGACCATCGGCCATGTCGGCCAGCACCTCGACGCGGAGCCGGGGATGTCGCTGTTCGATTTCGTCGAGACCGCGTTCCATGAAGTGCTGCGCATCGAGCGGAAGATGCGTGCGATCGAGCACGATCTCGCGGATGTCACGCGTCCTGATCACGAGCGGCTGCTCGAAAAGTACGCCGAGTTGCAGCACGAGTACGAACATGCGGACGGCTACACGCTGCATGCGGAAGTCGAGCGCGTGCTGACCGGCGTCGGTTTCGCGGACAAGAGCGAATGGGAGCGGCCGATTCACGAGTTCAGCGGCGGACAGCAGAACCGGGCCATGCTCGCGCGCGTGCTGCTGACGAAAGTCGATCTTCTTCTGCTCGATGAGCCCACGAACCATCTCGATCTCGACGGCATCGAGTTCCTCGAAGAATTCCTGCAGGACTTCAAGGGCAGCTACCTGCTGATCTCCCACGACCGAACGTTTCTCAATCGCACGGTCACGAAGATCGTCGAGCTCGCGCACGGAAAGCTCATCGAGTATCACGGCAACTACGAGAAGTTCCTCCTGCTCCGCGCCGAGCGGATGGAGAAGATGGCCAAGGACTACGAGCGGCAGCAGGAGTACATCGCCGAGACGCAGGACTTCATCCGCCGCAACCTCGCCGGACAGAAGACGAAGCAGGCCAAGTCGCGGCGCAAGATGCTCGACAAGCTCGATGAGCTCGATCGGCCCGAGACCGACGAGACGCTGGCGAAGTTCAACCTCGACGGCGGCGCGCGCTCGGGCGCGATCGCGCTGACTGCGGATCGGATCGACGCCGGCTATGCGGCAAAGACCGTCGTCGAACATTTCAGCCTTCAGGTCCGCCGCGGGGAGCGCTACGCGATCATGGGTCCCAACGGCTCGGGGAAATCGACGCTGCTGAAGACTTTCGCGGGCCGCGTGCCGCCGCTCGCCGGCGCCATCGCGTACGGGCACAACGTGCAGGTCGGCTACTACGATCAGACCCTCGGCGATCTGAAGCCCACCGGCACGGTGATCGATGAAGTGTGGGATCTCGATCACTCGCAGACCGAAGAAGACGTGCGCACGTATCTCGCGCGGTTCTCGTTTTTTGGCGAGGACGTTTTCAAGAAGACGCGCGATCTGTCCGGCGGCGAGCGCGGGCGCCTCGCGCTGGCGAAGATCATGTACGTCGGCGGCAATGTGATGCTGCTCGACGAGCCGACGAACCACCTCGACGTGTACACGCGCGAAGCGCTCGAAGAAGCGCTCGAGAATTTCACCGGAGCGCTGATCGTCGTCTCACACGATCGTTATTTCATCGATCGCGTCGCCGAGAACATCATCCTCGTCGAGGACGGACACGCCGAGGTTTACGCGGGCAACTACACCGATCTCGTGACGCGCTTCAAGGAAGGAAGCGCGATGCCGGAGAAGATCGAGATCGACCCTGAGCGCAGTCGAAGGGCGCAGCCTGTCCTTTCGCCAACCAAACCTGTCGTCGACAAATCGGAACAGAAAAAGCGCGAAAAGCGCATCAAGAAAATCGAAGAAGAGATCGCCCAACTCGAGTCGCGCATCGCCTCCGCGGAAGCAGAGCGCGAGCGCAACGACCTCCTTCTCTGCTCCGAAGAAGTCTTCCGCGACGGCGAGCGCTCCAAGAAAATCCAGCAGCAGAATCACGATCTGGTGTCGATGATCGAGCTGCTGTACGGCAAGTGGGAGACGTTGTCGAACGAGAAAGAGCAGCTCGAGGAAGGTGCGACCGTGTCATGAAGGCAGCCATCATCGCCGTCGGTTCCGAGATGCTCGGACCGGTGCGTGTCGACACGAACTCGCTGAAGATCACCGTGGCGTTGGAGAGTTACGGCATTCCGCTCGTGCGGAAGTCGGTCGTCGGCGATGCGCTCGAGGATCTCATCGCGGAGATTCGCTTCGCGCGCGAGCACGCGGATCTGTTGATCGTCACCGGCGGACTCGGTCCGACCGAAGATGACCTCACGCGCGAGGCGCTCGCGAAGGCGTTCGATCTCGAGATGGAAGTCGACGCGTCGATCATCGCGCGTATCGAAGCGCGGTTCGCGGCGCGCGGGTGGACGATGCCGGAGGTCAACAAGCGGCAGGGCAACGTCTTCCGCGGCCAGACGACACTACAGAACGAGCGCGGCACCGCGCCCGGATTTCACATCGAGAAAGACGGTGCGCACGTGTGGGTCTTTCCGGGCGTGCCGCACGAGCTGGAGTGGATGCTCGCGACGTACTTCACCCCGTGGCTCGCGAGCGTGAGCGGCAATCGCGCGCGATATCGACGCGTTCTGAAGATCGCGGGTCTCACCGAGTCGGGCGTCGAGGAGAAGCTGAAGCCGTTCTACGACAACCACGCCGGCGAGCCGCTGACGATCCTCGCCAGCAGCGGTCACATCGAGATTCATCTGCAGGCCGACGGCGCGGAGAGTGACGCGCGATCCGCTCTCGCCTCGCGCGAGCAGGAACTGCGCGAGATTTTCGTCGAGCGCATCTTCGGCTTCGACGATGACACGCTGGAGAGCGTCGTCGGTGCGTTGCTCAAAGAGCGCGGTCAGACGCTGTCGGTCGCGGAGTCCTGCACCGGCGGCCTTTTCGGCTCGCGCATCACCGATATCTCCGGCAGCTCCGCCTACTTCCTCGGCGGCGGCATCTGCTACACCGCCGCCGCGAAGGTCGATCTCGCCCGCGTCGATCCGCAGCTCATTCGCGAGCACGGCGAAGTGTCCGAGGAGGTCGCGCGCGCGCTTGCGCGCGGCATTCGCGAGCGATTCTCGAGCACCTGGGGCGTCGGCATCACCGGCATCGCCGGCCCGACCGGCGGAACACCCGAGAAGCCGGTGGGTACGGTTCACATCGCGGTGGCCGGCGCCGTCGAAAAGCACCGCAAGCTCCTGTGGCAAGGTCCGCGCACGATCATCAAGTGGTACTCCACGCAGCAAGCGCTGGATCTGCTGCGGCGCTGCATCTTGACCCCGCCATCCACCTGATCCACATTGTGTGTATGAAACGCACGAATGTTGTGCTTGATGAGGATCTGCTGGAGAAGGCGCGGAGGGTGACCGGGGAGAAGACGTACTCGGGCACGATTACCAAAGCGTTGCAGGAATACGTGCGCAAACATGACTTGCGCGAAGCGCTCGCTGAATTCGAAGCCGAGGCGATCAAGGGGAACTTTTTCTGGCCGGGTTACCTCGAGGAGATTCGACCTAACGCATATTCGGTTCTGGAAGCTAAGAAAAAACGTGTCTCCGCAGACGTGAAGCGAGCACCGAAGACGAAGGGCCGTAAGCGTGTTGCTCGTTGACTCCAGCGTGTGGATCGAATCCGAGAAGCGCGATGTCGGTCTCCGAGACCTCTCCGACCAGCAAGAGCTGGCGGTTTGCCCTCCTGTTGTGTACGAGGTACTGCGTGGAGCTACGACTCAGGCCCGATACGAACGGGCGCGGCGGGCGCTGCTCCTCACGAAGATGCTCGACGCTCAGGTGCCACTCGAGCGCTTTGAGCAAGCTGCCAATCTATATCTGCGTTGTCACCACGCGGGCTACACGGTCCAGGGATTCGATTGTCTGATTGCCGCGAGCGCAATCGCGAATGCCGCTGAGATTCTGCACCGCGACGGAGACTACGACGTCATCGCGAAGGTCGCCCCGCTTCGAACGCGGCGCATCTAACCGTTCTTCATCCTGAGCACGTTCGAGATCACGTCGTTGTACAGGACGACGATCATGAGCGTGGCCAGGACGGCGAAGCCGAGTTGTTGGATCCGCTCCTTCACGCGCAGCGAGAGGTCGCGGCGGGCGACGCCTTCGATGAGGAGGATCATGATGTGGCCGCCGTCGAGGACGGGGATCGGGAGCAGGTTCATGACGCCGAGTTGGAGGGAGATCATGGCCATGAGGCTGACCACGTAGAGCCATCCGCGGCGGAGCATGTCGCCGGAGATGCGCGCGATGTTGATGGGTCCGCTGAGCTCCTTGACGCTTCCCTCCGCGCGGAACAGACGCGCGAGCGCGCTCTTGGTGACTTTGAGCATGCGCCAGCTTTCGTTGACGCCATATTTGAGCGCGGGGAAGAACGAGAGCTTGGTGAGCTTCGTCCGCGGGTAGACGCCGCGCAGGACCGCACTGTCTTCGGGCGCCGGCGCGAGCGTGACGGACATCGACTGCGTCCCGCGAGCGACCGTCACCTGCAGCGGTTTCGTCTTCGCGTCGTTCGAGACGGTCATGAAGTCTTCGAGCGCGACGACCGGTTTTCCATTCACTGCGACGATGCGATCACCGGCGCGCAGCCCCGCGCGCTCGGCCGGGGAGCCGGCTTCCACGCGAGCCAGTACCGGATCGATGCCTGCCGGCACGATGCCGGCGAAGCCGATCGGTCCGTACTCGGTGTCCTTGGTGACCGGCGTCATCGTCGCGGTGCGCGTCACTCCGCTGCGCACGTAGTCGATCTTCAGCGGCGTGTTGGCGTTCATGGAGATCAGCAGCTTCACGTCGTCGAAGCTCTCGATGCGCTCTCCGTTGATGCTGGCAATGCGATCGCCCGCGCTCAGGCCCGCCTTCTGCGCGGGCGAGCCTTTCTCGACGCCGGCGATCATCGGCTGTCGCACGACTTCCTCGATGCCGACCATGGACAAGGTCGCGAAGAACAGGATCGCGATGAGGATGTTCATCGACGGTCCGGCGAACAGAATCAGGAAACGCTGCCACTTCGGTTTCGACAGGAACTCGTCCGGCTGCCCCACCACGTTCTCTTCGGGCGTGTCTCCGGCCATTCGCACGTATCCGCCGAGCGGAATCGCGGAAACGCGGTAGTCCGTATTGCCGTGACGGAAACCGAACAACCGCTTGCCGAAGCCGAAGGAGAACACGAGCACGCGGACGCGGAAGAGCTTCGCGACCGCGAAGTGCCCGGCCTCGTGCGCGAAGATCAAAAAGCCGAGGACGACGATGAAGGCGAAGAGGTTCGTGACGATGTCTTGGAACATGAGTTTGGTCAGCGTCGGACTGCAACATCGATTCCGCGAGCTTCGTTCCGGGCCCAGGAATCCCACTCCAGCGCGTCCTCCACGGAGCGGATGGCGCTGACGTTCCCTGCGTGCCGGTCGAGGACGCGTCTGACGATGTCTACGATTGCGACGAACGGAAGTTCTCCGGCCAGGAAGCGCTCGACCGCGATCTCGTTCGCCGCATTGAGCACGGCGGGCATCGAGCCGCCCTCGGTACACGCGGCGTACGCGAGCTCGACCGCGGGAAAGCGCCGCGGCTCGACCTGCAGGAACTCCAGCGTGCGCATGGTCGCGAGATCGAGCCGCGCAAACGGTGCCGGGATCCGCTCGGGATACAGGAGCGCGTACTGAATCGGGAACTTCATGTCCGTGGTCGAGAGCTGGGCGATGATCGAGCCGTCGACGTACTCGACCATCGAGTGGACGATGGACTGTGGATGAATGGTGATGTCGATCCGCTCCGCAGGCATGGCGAACAGATGATGCGCCTCGATCACCTCGAGACCTTTGTTCATCATCGTCGCCGAGTCGATGGAGATCTTGTTGCCCATGCGCCACGTCGGATGCGCGAGCGCGGCCTCGATGGTGATGTCGTCGAACGTGGCGAGGTCGCGCGTGAGGAACGGGCCGCCCGACGCGGTGAGGATGATGCGCTTCACTTCGACGTGGCGTCCGCAGCGGATGGCTTGGTGCACGGCGTTGTGCTCGGAGTCGACGGGAAGGATCTCCCCGCCGAATTCGGCAGCGGTGCGGGTCATGACATCGCCCGCCGCGACGAGCACTTCCTTGTTCGCAATGCCGACGCGCTTGCCCGCGTGAAGCGCGGCGTACACGGGAGGAATGCCGGCCGCGCCGACGATCGCCGCGATGACCGCGTTCGCGGACGGCATCGATGCGACCGCGGAAGCGCCCTCGATGCCCGGAATGATTTCGATGTGCGAGCCGATCCGCGCGCGCAGTCGTTCCGCGTCCGCATTCGAGCGAACGGATACGAGCTCGGGTCGATATCGTTCGATCTGCTCTGCGAGCAGGTCGATGTTGCTGCCGGCAGCGAGACCGACGACGCGAAGCTCGTCGGGAAATGCATCGACGACCGCGAGCGTGCTTCGGCCGACGCTGCCCGTGCTGCCGAGGATGGAGAGATTTCGCATTGTCAGTTGGCGGTTGGCGGTTGGCGGTTGGCGGTAGAAACGGCAGCGCCCTGTTTCGCTGCCGACAACCGCCAACTGCCAACCGTCAACCGATTCATGCCTGCATGATATTCAGCGATGGGAATCCGCGCACGATCAGCGTCCAGTAGCAATAGAGGATCGGCGCGGTGAAGAGAATCGAATCGAAGCGGTCGAGAAATCCGCCGTGACCGGGAAGCAGCGTTCCGGAGTCTTTCACGTCGGCCGAGCGCTTCCACATCGATTCCGCGAGATCGCCGATGACGCCCGCGACGGAGAGGATCACGCCGGCGATGATGGCGTGAAGCAGCGGGAACTTCTCGAAGAACGTGTAGTGGATGACCACCGCGGCGAGGATCGAGGCGGTGATGCCGCCGATCAGGCCTTCGACGGTCTTCTTCGGACTGATGCGCGGGGAGAGCTTGTGCTTGCCGAGCTGCTTGCCCACGTAATACGCGCCGGAGTCGCCGAGCCACACGACGAGCAGAAGGAAGAAGATCAGTTTCGATCCCTCGGGAAAGTCATTGCGCAGGCGGATGAGCGAGCCGGCGAGCATGCCGACGTAAGTCGTGGCGAGCACCGCGATCGCGCTCGACGGCAACGAGTCTTCGAGCGTCTTTTTGCCGAGGACGTACGACGCCGGGATCACCAGCAATGCGGCGAACATTCCCAGCTCGACCGAGAGCTGCGGGAGGATGAACGCGGCCATGATGAAGAGCATGATCACGATGCAGAGCGGAGTCGGAACGTCGTAGCCTTTCTTCTTGCCGAGGGAGAGGAACTCATGCAGCGCGAGGATCGAGATCAGGGCGATCGTCGCGTCGAAGACGTAGGCGTGGCTCCAGCCGATGATCCAGATCGCGATCGGCGACGCGACGAGGGCTGTGATTTCTCTGGCAAAGCGCATTCAGTCAGGAGGAAGCCGAATCGTCGGCTTCGACGAACATCTCCGAGTCGGGCGGCTCGACTCCGCCGTACCGCCGCTCGCGCGACTGGAAGTCGATGATGGCCTCGAAGAGGTGGCGCTTTCGGAAATCGGGCCACAGCACCTTCGTCACGTGAATCTCGGCGTACGCGATCTGCCAGAGCAGAAAGTTCGACACGCGCAGCTCGCCGCTCGTGCGGATCAGCAGGTCGGGATCGTCGACGTTCGCGGTGTAGAGGTGATCGGAGAAAAACGCCTCGTCGATCTGCGCGTCGCTCATCTCCTTCTCGCGAAGGATGGCCATGATGCGATTGCAGGTGTCGACGATCTCGGCGCGTCCGCCGTAGTTCAACGCGATCTGAAAAAGGAGACCGGAGTTCTCCGCGGTCTTTTCCTGCGCGTAGCGGAGCTCGCGCTGCACCGACGGATCGAGTCCGTCGACGCGGCCGATGGCAGTGAAGCGGATGTTGTTCTCCATCAGCGTCTGCAGCTCTTTGCGGAGGTACTCCTTGAGCAGCATCATCAGCGTCGCCACTTCGAAGCGCGGGCGCTTCCAGTTTTCGACCGAGAACGCATAGAGCGTCATGACCGGCAACTCGAGCCGCGCCGCGGTCTCGACGATCTCGCGCACCGCGGCGATGCCCGCGCGATGCCCTTCGACGCGCGGCAGGCTCCGCGCGCGCGCCCATCGTCCGTTGCCGTCCATGATCACGGCGATGTGCCGCGGCAGCCGCTTCAGATCGATCTTTTCGAGGATCGACTCCTCGATCGAGCCGGGCTCGGCAAGCTTGCGGACGTCGATCATTCGAGGGCGGATGTTAGCACTGGTCGAGTTGCCGGTTGCCAGTTGCCGGTGGCCACGCGATCGGGCGGCAACCGGCAACCGGTCACCGGCAACTAATAGCGAATCTCTCTTAAAACCAGCCCCTTCGCGGGTGCCGTCCACCGCGCCTCGTCCCAGATCGCGCCTGCATCCAGTTTCCCGCGGCCGATCTCGATGAGCGAGCCGGCGATGCGGCGGACCATGTAGCGCAGGAAGCCGTCGGCGCTGACGGTGATGCGGATCGTCTCGCGCTCACGCTCGACGGCAATCGCGTCGATCGTGCGTACGGTCGATTCCACTTCGGGGTCGGCGACGGTGAAGACTTTGAAATCGTGTGTTCCGACGAGCACCTGCGCGGCGTCGTGCATGCGCGCCGCGTCGAGCGGCTTCGCGACGTGCGCGTGCGTCTCGGCCGTGAACACGTCCGCCACCTCCGCGTTCCAGATGCGGTACTCGTACGTTTTCGACTTCGCCGCGAATCGCGCGTGAACATCATCGGCGACCGTTTCGACGCGCGTGATCCGCACGTCTGGCGGAAGGATTTGATTCAGACCCAACACGAGACCGCGCGAGGGAATCTCGAACGGTATGTCCGCATGCGCGCGTTGCGCGAGCGCGTGGACGCCCGCATCGGTGCGTCCTGCGCCGTGAATGCGCACCGCCTGGCTGAAGATCGTCGCCAGCGCGTCTTCGATCACCTGCTGAACACTGATGCTGTTCGTCTGCGTCTGCCAGCCGCCGTACCGCGTGCCGAGGTACTGAACGGTGAGAAGAACGCGCATATTGGTTGGCGGTTGGCGGTTGGCAGTTTGCGGTAGAAGCGATTTAGGGGGTTGACTCTGCTAACCGCCAACCGCCAACCGCCAACCGCCAACTCCTACCTCATATCCTTCGCGAGAATTTGCTCGCGCGCGAATCCGCTCTCGTTGTCCACCTGATCGACGACGCCGATGGAGATCTTGTTCAGACCTTTCTCGCAGAGCAGCTCGAGCGTGTACGTGTAGAACTTGCCGGTGATGTCCTTCATGTCCGCCGCGGGGACGTGGATCTGATGCGACTTGCGCGCGACGTCGGACATGTCGTTGTCCTGATTCGCGACGACGACGTACACATCGAAGCCGCCCGCGTATTCGGTCTCGCCCTGCGGGATGAGCTGCAGCGTTCCCATCGGAATGCGGATGTCGAGCGGAACGCGGAACAGGCCGTCGTCGGTCGGGATCGGCGTGCCGATGCGCGCGAGGATGCCGAGGTCGTTGTCCTTCGAGCGATAGAGCAGGTTCGCGACGACGCGATCGCTCATCTCCGCGAACGTCGATTTCTCGACGAACGTCTGGCGCGAGCGCACGCGGTAGTCCTTGTTCTTCACGCGCACCTTGAGGTAGCGCTGGCGATCGACGCGCTCCGTGCCGGCGCGATAGCCGAGGGAGTAGTACGACTCGAGATCGCGCTGGATGCGCTCGAACGCGGCGCCGAAGTTGTTCGTCTGCACCGACGCCAGTCCGCCGGTCATCTCGGCCATGAGATACATCGACTCGGTGGTGTTCGACGTCGCCTGGTGCGCGACCGACTGCGGCGTCGGGCGCGCGTGCTCGGCCGACATTTCCGAGCCGCCCGTGAGTCCCGCCGCGTGAACCGTGTAGAGCGTGATGCCGTTCGCGTTCGCGGTGCGCGCGACCGACTGGATGAGATTCGTGCCGTCGTAGCTCATCCCTTCGAGCAGCGTCGCGCCCACGCTCGACCAGCCCTTTTCGCGCGCGACTTCATCGATGAGATAGAACATCTCGCGGCCGGGCTGCATCGGAAATCCTTCGCTGGTGAGGACGAGAATCTTCTTGCCTTCGACGCCGGCGAGCGTGGTCATGAGCGCGTTGATCGACGCGACGCTCTGCCGCAGATCGTGCTCGACGGACGATGCGTACGAGCGCGCCGTGGCGACCGCGTCCTGATACGACGACGCGTCATTGATGCGGTCCTCGACGCCCTTGCTCTCGCTGCGGTTGGCGATGCCCATGCCGGTCTCGCCCGCGATCGAGTCGAGCATCGTGTCGATCTGCTTCGCGTCGCGCGTGAACGGCACGCGCACTTTCATACTGCGGTTGAACGTGGCGACCATCGCCTCGTCGCCCGGACGCATGACCTTCGTGCAGAACTCCTTCATGTGCTGGAACACGCGGTTGCGGTTGAAGGGGCTGAGCGAGAGGTTGTCGATGTAGAAGATGATCCGCCGCTTCATGTCCTCGGGGGTCGCTTTCTTCTCTTCTTCGACCCTGCCGCCGACTTCGTCGGCGACGATCTTCGGGCGGCCGTTCGCGACCTCGTAGAAGTTGGAGACCGGTTTCGGCACGTTGTTCTCGTAGATCTCGAAGTCGTCGGCGGTCAGTCCCGGAACGAAATTGCCTCGCTTGTCGGTGACGATGACGTCGACGTCGATGACGCGCACGTCGATGTTCTCGACGAGGCGGGGAAGCTCAGGCTCCTGGTTTTTCGTCTGCGCGGCGAGCGGCAGCGCAATCGCGGCACACAAAGTCAGTCTGAGGATACGGTTCAAGGGATTCCTCCGAGATTTCGACGAACAGCGTCGCCGGCACGTTACGCACTTCGTGGCGCGGGTCCGTGCGAGAATAGCTGGCCGCCGGAAGGAAACCGGTCGACATACTGAAAATTCCGATGAGATCCACAGGACAAGTCCAACCGGGAAAACAAGATCCGCTCGCCTTCGCGAAGATGGCGGGAGGGGGAAACGACTTCGTCGTGATCGACAATCGCGGTCCGAAAATCGCGGACGCGAGCGAGCTGGCGCGGAAGATTTGCACGCGCGCGCTTTCGGTCGGCGGTGACGGGCTCATCCTGGTCGAGGGCTCCGCGCGGGCGACGTTCCGGATGCGCTACTGGAACGCGGACGGCTCGGTGGGGGCATTCTGCGGAAACGGCACGCGCTGCGCGGCGCGGTTCGCGTTTCTCAATGTGATTGCCGGAAAGAAGATGACCATCGAGACCGACGCGGGGATCGTCTCCGCGGAGATCGGCGAGGGCGGGCACGTCACGATCTCGCTGCCACCGCCGTATGCGTTCAAGCCGGAGCGGCCGGTGATGGTGGGACAGAAGACCGTGCGCGGCAGCTCGATCATCGTCGGCGTCCCGCACTACGTGATTTTTTTGCGCGGCGATCTGTGGAGTCAGGACATCGCTCCGCTGGGCCGCGCCATTCGCCAGCATCGCGATCTGCAGCCCGATGGCGCGAACGTGAACTTCGTCGTCGTGCGCGACGCGCATTCGATCGAAGTGCGGACGTATGAGCGCGGCGTCGAGGCGGAGACCTTGTCCTGCGGCTCGGGCGTCGTCGCCTCGTCGGTGACGAGCGCGCTGTTCGGCAAAGTGAAGTCGCCGGTGTCGGTGCTCACGCGCAGCGGCGTGTCGTACGAGGTCGCGTTCGAGATGAAGGACGGATACGCCGACGAGGTGAAGCTGCGCGGTGACGCGCGGCTCATCTATCGCGCTACCATCACGCCGGAGACTCTCGAGGGATTCGATCCCGATTTCGTCCGCGATCCCGCAGCGAGAGTCACGGTTTCTTAGTGGATCGACTTCGCTGGGTTCTCGCCGCCGCCGTTTCGGCGTACGCGTGCCATCTCGCCGTGCATCACACGACGCCGATCGATCGCGCGCTGCCGCTGCTGGGCGTCCTGGCGACAGTTCTCGCCGCGGTTACGTATCCCGCGGTGATGCTGGCGGTGCCGGTTTTGATTCTCGCGGAGATCGCGGTTCCTGCAGAAGAAGTGCGCCTTCTGGCTTTTGGTGTGATCTTCGCCATAGGACTTATAGGACCTATAGGACCTATAGGACGTATAGGACGTATAGGTCTTGCGATCGTCTTAGTCGTCCTATTGCGGTGGATTCCGTTGGATAGCGTGTTGTGGGGAAGAGAGCTCTTTCTTCTGGCGATCGCAGTGCTCATCGTCCTGGTGCTCGGCTCTACGCGCTTCGCCGTTGCGGTCGCGGTCATCACGGCTCTCATCACGCCTGCGGTTCCGTTGCGCACACTGGCATTGCCGCTCGTCGTGTTGTTCGTCTGCGTTGCGGCGCGGGTGTTCGGGATGCCGAAGATCGAGCTGCGATGGGTCTCGTCCATCGCTTTGGCATTCGTGACTCTGTTCTTCGCGTGGAGTGGCATCGTCGCGCGCGCGTTTCCGTATTTCTGGCGCAGGGCCGCGCGGCCGATGCCACGTGTCGAGATCGCGCAGGCATTGCCTCCGCGCGCGGACGTCACGTTCGAAGTTCCGCCTAACGCGCATGCGCTGATCGTCTCCGGTGCGAACGTGGCGCGGTTGCGGCGGGGAACGCCGCTGGCGAGAGTCGGCGATGCGGTCGTCAGGATCGGCGATGCGGCCGACTGGGGCTACATGCGCCGCGAGCAGTTTTACGCGTCGCGCAATCCACTGCCGCGCGATGCCGCGGGTCAGATTCGCGGCTACGGGTATGCGGCGTGGGTCGACGGCGCGGGACGGATCGCATTGCCCGCGGGCGCGCGATCAGTGCGCGTGGTGGTCGACGCGTCGCTGCCCGCCGGCGCCGCGCTGCAGGTCGAGGGATTCGAGATCGCTCCGCGATGATCACCGCAGCCGTACTCGCGCTCCTCGCGCTGCCGCTCGTGATGCTGCGGCGACGCACACTCTTCGCGTACTACGCGATCGATCTGGCGACGTGGCTCTTCGCCTGGATTCTCTGGCGGCGCGTTCCCGGCTTCGATCCCGGCGTCGATTTCTATTTGGGCTTCGTCGCGCTCGCAATCCTCAAATTGACGACGTTCTCCATCTTCGTCGCCGTGGGCAAAGACGTGCGCTGGTCTCCGCTGCGCGCGGCGATCGCCGCGGCGATCGTGTACGCGATGGTCATTCCGGCGATGGTGCGCGAGCACACGGTCATCGACGGCGACGAGCCGTATTACCTCCTCGTCACCGAGTCGATCGTGCGCGACGGCGATCTCGATCTCGCCAATCAGTACCGCAACCTTGCAACGAGTGAAGCCGGCCGCACCGACCTCGGGCCGCAGACCGGCGATCCGACCGGACCTGATGGCCAGCAGTATTCGCGTCACGAACCGTTCCTGCCTCTGCTCATGGCGCCCGGCTACGCGATCGGAGGTCTGTACGGCGCCCTTGCCACCATTGCGCTTTTCGGCGTGCTGCTCGTGCGATCGACGATGCGTTGGCTCGAAGACGAAGGCATCAGCGACGCCGCGGCGCGCGCGGTCTTTCCGCTGTTCGCCTTCGGACCGCCGGTGCTCTTCTACGCGACGCGTATCTGGCCCGAAGTGCCCGCGGCATTCTTCTTCGTCGAGGCGTTGCGCGGCATGCGCGAGCATCGAGCGAAGCGATGGCTGCCCGCGCTCCTCGGCCTGGTGTTGCTGAAACTTCGCTTCGTGCTCGTCGCCATCGGGCTCATCGCTGCGTCAGGCCGGCGAAAACTCGTCGCAATCGCCATCGTGATCGTTCCTTTGCTGGTGATGTGGCTGGCGAGCGGCAGCGCGACGAGCGTGCATTCGTGGCGCGAGATTCTCCCCGCGCCGGGCGAGCGTTACGTGACCGGATTCTTCGGCCTGCTCACCGACGGCATGAGCGGCATTCCGTTTCAGGCGCCGTTCTATCTGTTCGGCCTCGCCGCGATCCTGCGCTGGAAAAACACGCCGCGCGGATTTCGCATGGGCATCCTAGGCGGATCGCTCTACGTGCTCTACCTCCTGCCGCGACCCGAATGGTTCGGCGGATGGGCCCCGCCGCTTCGCTATCTCGTCTTCCTCATGCCCGTCCTCGCGTTAGGCGCCGCGTCGATCTGGGATCGCCTTTCTCCTGGCGCAGTTGCGATCGTTGCCGCATGCACGGTGGGACTCGTGATTCACGGTGTGGCCTATCCCTGGCGGCTCTTCCACATCGCGAACGGTGAGAATGCGGTAGGCGAGTGGTTCTCTCGCATGTACCACGCCGACTTCTCGCGGCTTTTCCCAAGTTTCATTCGCGAGAACGCGGCGGCGTGGGTAGGGGTAGGGGTTGTGGTGTTGTTCGTGGTTCTTATAGGCCGTATAGGCCCTATAGGGCCCATAGGGCCTATAGGACTGATAGGACTGCTGCTCGCGCTGGGTTTCTATTGCGCCCTCCAACCTCCCTCCCGCGTCGAATTCGAGGACGCGCACGTTATCGACAACGGCGCGCAGCTGTACCCCGACTACTACACGCTCATGCGCGTCACTTATCGCGGCGGGAAGGTGCTCAACGCCGGCAATTCGCTTTCGTTCCTCGCGCGCGAGGGCGAGTGGACCCTGCACGCGATCACGGGACTCGGGGCGACGTTCGAAATCGGACCGAACACCTATCGCATCGAGCCCGATCCGCGGTATCAAACCATTCGCGTGAAGATTCCGCGCAGCGGACGCGTCGCGCTGCGCTGTTCGAGCGGCGCGATCAACGTCGATCGGATGGAGCGCGATGAGTGACGTCGACGTGATCGTGCTCGACGTCGACGGCGGACCGATGCTCGACGAGTGTCTGGCCTCGATCGGCGCGCAAACCGTGAGCCCCGCGAAACGAATCGTCTTCGACAACGGCTCGCGCGTTCCCGTGAAGGCCGATGCGGAAGTGCATCGCAGCGAAACGAACCTCGGCTTCGCCGGCGGCGCGAACGCCGCGTATCGCTTCACCACCGCGCCGTACATCGCGCTCGTGAACAACGACGTCGTGCTTGATGGCGATTGGCTCGCCTCCGTGCGCGATGCCCTCGATCGCGACGAGAAGCTTGCCGCGGTGCAGACGATCATCCGCCGGCCCGACGGAATGATCGATGGCGCAGGCATCGACGTCAGCGACGGCACGTTTCGCCAGATCGGACACGGTCGTCCCGTCGGCGCACCGCTCGCGGTTGCGTGGGGTGTGTCGGCAACCGCGGCGCTGTATCGCCGGTCAGCGTTAGGCGCGTTCCTCTTCGATGAGCGCTTCTTCGCGTACTACGAAGACGTCGAGCTCTGCGCGCGTCTGCGCGAAGCGGGATGGCGCACAGCGGTGCTGCCCGTCGTGAAGGCGACCCATCGCGGCTCGTCGAGCGCCGCGATTCTCGGCGGCGACGCCCTGCGCCTCCGCACGCGCAACCGCTACTTCGTCGCACGCCTGCATCGCGGCGCGGGACGCGTGCGCGCGCTGTTGTGGGAAGATGCGCGGCTCGCGCTGCGCGGCCGCACCTCGCTGCGCGGCGTGATCCAGGGCCTATGTTCCAGGTTGTAGTCCACACCCCCGATGTCGTCGGCGACCGCATGGCCGGTCCCGGCATTCGCGCCTTGCACCTCGCAGAGGAACTGGCGAAGCACGTTCCCACGACGCTGATCTCGCAACTTGGTCCTATTCGTCCTATAGGTCCTATCAGTCCTATCGCGCACGGTTCTCCCGAAGCCAAAACCGCTCTTCGCGAAGCCGCGGTCCTCATCGGCCAGCCCGCGCGCGGATTTCGCAAGCGCCGCCGCGGGCAGCGCGTCGTCTACGACATGTTTGATCCCACGGTGCTCGAGCTGCGCGAGCTTTACGGCAATGCGCCGTCGATGCGGCAGCGCGTGCATCTCGCCGCGGAATGGTGGAGGCTCACCGAAGCATTGATGCGCGCCGATCTTCTGATCTGCGCCGCGCCGAAGCAGCGCGAGTTCTACGCGACGCTGCAAAGCGGCGAGGCGCCGTGGATCGAGGTTCCGTTCGGCATCGACCTGGGCGAAGTCCGCGCGTGCGAGAAGCCGAAAGACAACATCGTCGTGTGGGGCGGAGGGACGTGGGAGTGGCTCGATCCCGCGGCGGCCGTCGATGCGATCCTGCAACTCAACCGCGAAGGCTTACGCGCGAAGCTGCTGTTCCTCGGCCGCGCGCGGCCGAATCGCAATCTCATCGATCGCCGTCGTGAAGATCGATTCGAAGAGCTGCTTCGCCGCGGCGGAGAGCACGTCTCGGCGAACGAGGATTGGGTGCCGTATCGCGAGCGTCTCGCGTGGCTGCGCTCCGGCAAAATCGCTATCATGCTGCATCGCCGGACGGCGGAGGCCGATTACTCCGTCCGCACGCGCCTGTTCGACGCGATCGCGGCGGGAGTTCCGGTCGTCGCCTCCGCAGGCGGTTTTGCGGCGCAACTGGTCGAGCGGGAAGGTCTCGGCCTCGTGGTTCCACCGGAGGATGTCCAGGCCGTGGCGGACGCGATCCGGCGGCTGCTCACGGACGACGACTTTCACTCCATTTGCGTACAGAATCTCGAGGGCATCCGGTCACGGTTCGCGTGGGAAGTGGTGACGCGGCCGCTGGTCGAGACAATCATTCAATGGCAAACGTGATGATGGAAGCCAGCGACGTGGCGATTCCGAGGACTCGCGCGCTGGATCTTTCTCTTTTGATCGTCACCTGGAACAGCGAGCGCTGGATCGATCGCTGCCTGCGCTCGATTCCCGCCGCGTGCGACGGACTGGAATACGAAGTCGTCGTGCACGACAACGCCTCGAGCGACGCCACGCTCACGCACCTGGGCGACGCGCACGTGCTCCGCTCCGATCGCAATGCAGGATTCGCGGCCGGAACGAATCGCGCGTTCGCGGCGTCGCAGGGGCGATACGTTTTTCTGCTGAATCCCGACTGCGAGCTCGCGCCGCGCGCGCTCACGTCGCTGTTCCATTTCCTCGAATCGCGTCCGCACATTGCCGCCGCGGCGCCGCTGCTCATCGACGAGAGCGGCGACTCGCAGCGCGAGTTTCAACTGCGGCGCCTTCCGACGCTCGGCGCCTTCATCGCCGAAGTGCTGATGCTCGACAAGCTCTTTCCAAAAAATCCCACGACGTCGCGCTATCGATATCGCGATCTGGATCTCACGGAGCCGCGACGCATCGAGCAGCCCGCGGCCGCGGCCCTTCTGTTGCGGCGCGACGTCGTCGACGAGATCGGTCCGCTCGACGAACAGTTCGCGCCCGCGTGGTTCGAAGACGTCGACTACTGCCGCCGTCTCGCGGAGCGGAAGAAAGAAGTGTGGGTCGTTCCCGCCGCACAGGTCCGCCACTTCGGCGGCGCCAGTCTCGAGCACATGGACTTCGAGCGCTTCGTCGACATCTGGTATCGCAACATGTGGCGTTACGCGAAGAAGTGGATGGGCGCGAACCGCAGCGAGATGTTGCGCTGGATGATCATCACCGGGATGCTGCTGCGCTGCGCCGCGGGCCTCGTCGGATTGCGCCCGCGCGGCGTGCGCCGATGGGTGGCCTTCCGCGCCTACGCGAACGTGTTGAAGAGAGCATTCGATCGATGGACGTCACCATCGTCCTCGTGACTTGGAACAGCGCGCCCTACCTGCGGCGCTGCCTTGCGGGAATCCGCCAACAGACATACGCATCGCGAGAGTTGATCGTGGTCGACAACGCATCGACCGATGCATCGGTCGATCTCGTGAGCGCCGATGCGACGCAAACCATTCGCAACGACACCAATCGCGGCTTCAGCGCCGCGGTGAATCAAGCGATTGCCGTCGCCCGCGGCGAATTCGTCTTGTTGTTGAACCCCGACTGCCACCTCGAGCCCGAGTACATCGAGCGGCTCGTGCAAGCACTGCGCGAAGCCCCCGAGTACGGCTCCGCAACGGGCTTGCTCCTGCGCGCGCACGGCTGGGACATCGAGCCCACTCACGAGATCGATTCGATGGGCATCCAAATGACGCGCAGCGGCCGCCACTTCGATATTCACATAGGCCCCATAGGCCCTATGAGCCCTATAGGGCCTATGGAAGTCTTCGGAGCCTCCGGCGCCGCCGCCCTCCACCGCCTAACATTCCTCCGCGATGTCGCCATCGCGGGTGAAATCTTCGACGAAGACTTCTTCGCCTATCGCGAAGACGCCGATCTCGCCTGGCGCGGCCGCCTGTTCGGCTGGCGCGCGCTCTGCGAGCCGCGCGCGGTGGCCCATCATGTTAGGCGCGTCACTCCGGAAGTGCGGCGGCATCTTTCCGCGGACATCAACATGCACTCGGTGAAGAACCGCTTTCTGTTGCGGCTGAAGAACGAAGGCCCGTACCTCGCGATCCGCAACGCGCCGTTCGAGCTCGCGCGCGATCTGGTCGTCATCATCGCCGCGCTCACGATCGAGCGCTCGTCGCGTCCGGCGCTCACCTGGCTGTGGCGCAATCGGCATCGCGTGCTTTCGAAGCGGCGCGAGATTCAGCGCCGCCGCAAAGTCTCCGATCGCGAGCTCGCGAGGTGGTTCCGTTGAAGATCGCCATCCTCGGCACGCGCGGCGTTCCGCCGTCCTACGGCGGCTTCGAAACCTTCGCCGCGGAATTGGGCGTGCGATTGGTTGCGCGCGGACATGAAGTGTTCGTCTATTCGCGCGATGCCGGTGAGGGAATGTGGAACGGCATTCACCGCATCGTTCTCCCCGCGTGGAAGCACAAATACTTCGAGACCGTCTCGCATTCGCTGCTCTCCGCACTCGATGCGCTCCGTCGCGACTTCGATGCAATGCTCGTCTGCAATGCGGCGAACGCGTTCGTCCTGCCGCTCTTGAAAGCGGCGCGCATTCCGGTGGCGATGAACGTCGATGGCGTGGAGCGCAAGCGCCGCAAGTGGAACATCCTCGGCCGCGCCGTGTATGCAATCGGCGAGACGTTTTCCGCCGGCTTCGCCGATGCCGTCGTCGCGGACGCGGACGTCATCGCAACGTACTACCGCGAGCACTACGCCATCGACGCGGTCACGATTCCGTACGGTGCGGAGTTCCCGATCGAGGAAGACTCCGATGTTCTCTCCAGACTCGGTCTTCGTTCGCGCGACTATCTCCTCTACGTGAGCCGCTTCGAGCCGGAGAACAATCCGCTCGAAGTCGTCGAAGCGTACGAGCGCGCGTCGGCGAATGTGCCGCTGGTGATGCTCGGCAAAGGTCTCTACGCGCCCGATCTCGTCGAAGCGCTGCACGCACGTGCGAGCGACAAGATCCTCTTTCCCGGGGCGCTGTACGGCCGCGATTACCGCACGTTGCAGCGCAACGCGCTCATCTACATCCAAGCGACCGAGGTGGGGGGGACGCATCCGGCGATGATCGAGGCGATGGCGTCGGGGGGATGCGTCCTCGCGCACGACACGCCCGAGAATCGGGAAGTCGGAGGCGATGCAGTCGGTTATTTTCAGCTCCGCCCGGAGGAGAATCTCTCGGGCATGCTTCGTGTTTGGCTGTCCAACTCGTTGATTCGAGAAGACTTCCGCGAGCAGGCCCGGAAGCGAGCGGAGCAGAGATACTCCTGGGAGAGGGTGACCGATCGATACGAACGGCTTTTCGCGCGCATCTCAGGCCCAGAAATCCTTGGACGCTCGTAAGTTACGATCCGTATAGGCCGGTAGAGTCTTAGTCGATGCTCAAAGCCAAGGCGCTCGTCATTGCCAGAATCGTGTTCGGAGTCGACCTCGTGTTGACCTCTGTCGCATTCTTCGGCGCCTTCTTCCTTCGTGATCTCATTCTTCCTTCGATCGACCCGTCGCACTTCCCGACCGGACTCTTTCCGCTACGCGAGTACCTGAAGATCTATCCGATCGTTCTGATCATCTGGTCGATCCTGCTTTTCGCGTACAACAGCTATCACTCGCATCGCACGATCCCTCTGACGAAAGAAGCGCTGACCACGATCCGCGTGGTCGGCGTCGGCACGGTCCTCCTCGCGACGATCGCGTTCCTCTTCCAGCTCCAGCAACTCTCGCGCGGCTGGTTCGTGATCTTTGCCGCGCTCGCCGCGGTGCTGCTCGTCGCGGAAAAAGTGCTCCTGCGGCTGCTCGCGCGCTGGGTGCGCTCGAAGGGACTCAACTATCGAACGGTTCTGATCGTCGGCACGGGCCGCCGCGCGACCGACATCGCGCACCTCATCGCCGATCACAAGTACTGGGGCTACAAGATCCTCGGATTCGTCTCCGATGGTCATCGCCTCTCGAACGGGTGGGCGCGCTATCGCATCTTCGGCACCGTGCCCGATCTCAAGCACGTTCTCGAGACCGGCGAGATCCCCGAGCCGATCGACGAGATCGTCTTCGCCGTCACGCGCAAGAAGCTCGATGAGATGAAGCAGATCTTTCTCATGTGCGAGGAGCTCGGCATCCGCACGCGCGTGGCGATGAACTTCCTGCAGAACCGGGTCGCGCGCATGGAGATCGAAGAGCTCGAGGGCGTGCCGTTCCTCACGTTCACCACCACGCCGTCGAACGAGACCCAGCTCGCGCTCAAGCGTTTGCTCGACATCGCCATTTCCTGCCTGGTGCTCGCGCTCTCGGTTCCCGCGATCGGCATCGCTGCCGCCGCGATCAAGCTCTCCTCGCCGGGATCGATTCTCTTCAAACAGAAACGCATCGGTCTCAACGGCCGCATGTTCACGCTCTACAAGTTCCGCACGATGATCGAGGACGCACACGCGCGCCGCGACGAAGTCGCGCATCTGAACGAGATGAACGGTCCGGTCTTCAAAGTGCGTGACGATCCGCGCGTGACGCCGGTCGGCCGCTGGCTGCGCCGCTTCTCGCTCGACGAGCTCCCCCAGCTCTGGAACGTGCTCAAAGGCGACATGAGCCTCGTCGGACCACGTCCTCCCATCCCCGAGGAAGTGGCGTCGTATCACCGCTGGCACCGCCGGCGCTTGTCGATGAAGCCGGGACTGACGTGCCTCTGGCAGATCAGCGGCCGCAACGAGATCCAGGACTTCGATCACTGGATGAAGCTCGACCTCCAGTACATCGACAACTGGTCGCCGTCGCTGGACATGAAGATCTTGTTGCGGACGATTCCCGCGGTGTTGAGTGGGAAGGGTGCGTCGTAAGTAGCGAGTTGCGAGTGGCGAGTTGCGCGAGCCTTTGCGGTTTGAGAGATATTTCCGGCTCACGACAACGCTCTCGCAACTCGCAACTCGGAACTCGCAACGGTAGACTTCGGCGCCATGCCGAAGCTCGACCCCACCACAGACGAATTCCGCGCCGCCGCTCACAAAGCCGTCGACTGGATCGCCGACTACTTCGACAACATCGACGCGCAGCCCGTGCTCTCGCGCGTGCAGCCGGGCGATATCGAGAAGCAATTCGCCGCCGCGCCGAGTGAGAGCGGCAAGCCGTACGACGCGCTCCTCCGCGAATTCGAGCAGAAGCTCCTTCCCGGCGTCACGCACTGGAACCATCCATCCTTCTTCGCGTACTTCAGCATCACCGCATCGCAGGCAGGCATCCTGGGCGAGCTTCTGATGGCGGCGCTCAACAACAACGGGATGCTCTGGAAAACATCGCCGTCGCTCACCGAACTGGAGACGCTCTCGCTGCGATGGCTTCGCGACGCGCTCGGACTTCCGGGCGATCTCTTCGGCGTGATCAACGACACCGCTTCGATCAACGTCTTCCTCGCGCTGGCGGCCGCGCGCGAGTCGCTCGGCCTGAACATCCGCGGTGAGGGGATGACCGGACGCGATCTCCCGCCGCTGCGCGTCTATCTCTCCGAGCTCACGCACTCGTCCGCCGAAAAAGCGGCGCTGGCCCTCGGCGTCGGACAGAGCAACGTCGTGAAGATTCCGGTCGACGACGCGCTGAGGATGCGCGTCGATGCGCTGGAGGACGCGATCGCGCGCGATCGCGCCGCGGGCATGCTGCCGTGCGTGATCGTCGCGACGGTCGGCACGACGTCGTTCGCGAGCGTCGATCCGATCCGCGCCATCGGCGAGATCGCCCAGCGCGAGAAGATCTGGTACCACGTCGACGCGTCGTACGCGGGATCGGCCATGATCTGTCCCGAGCTTCGCAAGCACTGGGACGGCATCGAGCTCGCCGACTCGCTCACCACGAATCCTCACAAGTGGCTCTTCATCCCGATCGATTGCGGTGTTTTGTACACACGGCGCCCGGACGTCCTCCGCCAGACCTTCTCGCTCATCCCCGAATATCTCAAGACCACCGACACCGCCGAGATCAACTACATGGACTACGGCCTTCAGTTAGGCCGCCGCTTCCGTGCACTGAAACTCTGGCTGGTGATGGAGCACTACGGCCTCGAGCGGATGCGCAGCGTGATCCGCGATCACGTGAGCTTCGCGGAGCGTCTCGCGTTCGAGATCGAAAAGCGCGACGACGTCGAGCTCCTCGCGCCGCAATCGTTCAGCGTCGTCGTGTTCCGCAAGAAAGCGGGCGACGACGCGACCATGGAGCTCCTCGAGCGGATGAACGCGAGCGGGAAACTCTTCGTCTCGCACACCAAACTGCGCGACCGCTACGGCATCCGCGTCGCCATCGGCAACGGCGCAACGGAGTGGAGGCACGTGGAAGAGATCCTGAGCTTTTTGTGATTTGGAGTGCGGCGGCCATGCCGCCGCTTTCTCGGTGGAGTGAACGTGCGGCGCACCGACAAAGCGGCGGCATGGCCGCCGCACTCCAAACGTATACTTTCGCCGTCATCGTGGCATTCGAAACAGCTTCGGCAAAAGAAGTCCTCACCCGGCTCGCCAACAAAGACTTCGCGTCGACCGACGAGCGCGATGCCTTGCTGCAGCGCCTCGCGACGCTGCCCGGCTTGCGGGCGAAGGATCTCGTCGGGATGCTCTTTCGTCCCGATCGCGCGCTGCGCGATGCCGGTGCGCGCCTGCTTCAGAAACTTCGTGATCCGGAGACGGTCGACGTGTTCTTCGACGAGGCGCGCGGCAAGCCGGAAGCGGCCACGCGCGCCGCGGGCGGTCTGCTCTTCACGTTAGGCATCCCCGGACTCGAGCAACGCATCGGTGCGATGCTCGCGCCCGTCGAGAAGCCGAATGCCGCGGTGCGCGAGGCGCAGGATCTCGCGCGCAGGCTGATCCTCGAGGCGCCGCCGTCGAAGGCGCTCGAGCCGCTGCTGTGGCAGCTCGAAGGCACGATGGAGCCCGATGCTCGCGCGCGGCTACTGGACCGGCTCGCGTCGCTTCCGCCGGACGACAAATCGTTCGCGCGCTGGCAGAAGCTCACGAAAGATTCCGAGCAGGTCATTCGCGAAAAGGCGCTGGAGTATCTCGCCGCACGCGCACCCGCGCCTTCGCTTCCGATCCTCGCGCAACAGCTTCCGACCGCGGGCTACGCGACGCAGCAGAAGATCGCCGAGGCGCTGGGGCGGCTGGCGGTGGAACGGCCGAATGACGTGCTGCAGACGACGATCCCGCTCCTCGCCAGCGGCGAGGCGGCGACGCGCACCGCGGTCATCAAGATCCTGCTCGCGCTTCCCGATCGCGGAGCGGTCGTTCGAAAGTACATCGAGTTCTCGAAGACGCTCGCCGGATTCGTGCGCGAGCGGACCATCGACTCGCTGCGAGAATTCGGCGGTGATCTCGTCGATCCGGTCATCGCGCTGCTGCACGACGAAGACCCCGATGTTCGCGCGGCCGCGATCGGAATCGCGGCGACATTCGACGACAAACGACTCGTGCCGCCACTGATCGAGCTTCTGCGCGATGACGACTGGTGGGTGCGCGTCACCGCGGCCGACACGCTCGGGCGACTCAAGGATCCGCGCGCGATCGAGCCGCTCATGACCGCGCTCGGGGATGCCGATGCGCGCTGGTCCGCAATCGACGCGCTCGGCCACATCGGCGACGCGCGGGCGTTGCCCGCACTGGGCCGTCTCCTCGGCGATCCGCAGCCCGGCGTCCGCATCGAGGTCATGCAGGCGCTGACGCGCTTCAATCACCCGCAGGTCGTCAACGCGCTGACGAACGTCGCGACGCGCGATCCCGATCGCGCCGTGCGCGGGCGCGCGGTCGATCTGATTCAAACGCTCAACGCGAAGACCAACACCGCGGCGGACCTCACCGCGATTCGCACGGCTGCGCTCACGGCGCATGCGGTGCAGGGCGCGCCGAAGCTGCACGCGCTGCTCATCGCCACGCGCAATCAGTCCGCGTCCGATTTGCACCTTGCGGTGGGGCAGCCTCCGCTGATCCGCCTCGCGCGCGATCTCGTGCGCGCGCAGGGCGAGCCGCTGCCCGCAGAGGCCACCGCGGCGATGCTGAAAGAGATCCTCACGGCGGAGCAGTGGGCCGCGCTCGAGCGCGACCATCAACTCGACTTCTGTTACTGGGTGCCGCAGGCCGGTCGTTATCGCGGCAACGTCTTTCACGATCACCGCGGATTCAGCGCGGTGTTCCGAGTCATCCCCGAGCATCCGCCGTCGATCAATGAGCTCGGCATTCCCGCGCATCTCGCGGAGATCGCCGACTATCACCAGGGTCTGGTCATCGTCTGCGGCCCGTCGGGGTCGGGGAAATCGACGACGCTGGCCGCGCTGGTCAACATCTTCAACGAGACCCGCAGCGATCACGTGATCACGCTCGAAGATCCGATCGAGTTCGTGCATCCGTTCAAGAACTGTCTGATCAATCAGCGCGAGGTCGGACCGCATACGCAGTCGTATGCGCGCGCACTGCGCGCGGCGCTGCGCGAAGATCCGGACGTCATCGTCATCGGCGAGATGCGCGACAACGAGAGCGTCGGGCTCGCCCTCACCGCCGCCGAGACCGGCCACATCGTCCTCGGCACACTCAGCTCCACGAGCGCGCCGAAGGCGATCGATCGCATCATCTCCAGTTTTCCCGTCGACGAGCAGCCGCAGATCCGCGCATCGCTCAGCGAGTCGCTGAAGTTCGTCATTGCCCAGCGGTTGCTTCCGGGCAAAGGCGATCGCCGCCAGGTCGCCGCGTTCGAGATCCTCCGCGGCACGAGCACCGTCGCCAGCATGATCCGCGATGAGAAGACCTTCCAGATCTACTCCGCGATGCAGATCGGGCGCTCGCAGGGAATGCAGACCTTCGACGAAGCGCTGCGCGACCTCGTGCGCCGCGAGCAAATCACGCCGGAGACCGCGTACATGGCAGCGCTGAAGAAAGAAGATTTCGAGCAGATGGTGCCCGCGGAGTTCTTGAATGCCTCAGAGGTGTAAATGAGTCGGCAGTCGGCAGTCGGCAGTCGGCAGGAGGCCCCCACACCGCCACGTGCACGTGGGCGGGCGGGCTCTCCTGCCGACTGCCTACCGCCGACTGCCGACTGATCCTCGCCATGCAAAAGATCGATCGCTTCCTCCGCCTGATGAACGACCGCGGCGCTTCGGATCTTCATCTGTCCGTTGGCCGCCCGCCGATGCTGCGCGCGTCGGGATCGATGGAGACGATTCGCTATCGCGTGCTCGCGAACGTGGACTTCGAAGAACTGCTCGAGCCGATTGCGCGCGGCCGCGCGTGGGACGCGTTCACGTCGACGGGCGACGCGGATTTCGCGTACGAGATTCCGGGCCTGTCGCGCTATCGCGTGAATCTCTTTCGCCAGCAGCGCGGCGCGGGTGCGGTGTTCCGGGTGATCCCGTCGAAGATTCTCACCGTCGACCAGCTGGGACTTCCGCCGCAAATCCGCCGCGTGGCGAAGCTCGAGAGCGGTCTCGTGCTCGTCACCGGACCGACCGGGTCGGGCAAATCGACGACGCTCGCCGCGATCATCGATCTGATCAACGAGACCCGGAACCTGCACATCATCACCATCGAAGATCCGATCGAGTTCGTGCATCCGAACAAGAAATGCATCATCCATCAGCGCGAGATCGGCGCGCATGCGACGGGCTTCTCCGAAGCATTGAAAGCCGCCGGCCGCGAAGACCCGGACATCGTCCTCGTCGGCGAGATGCGCGACGTCGAGACCATCTCCATGGCCCTGTCCGCCGCCGAGCGAGGCACGCTCGTCTTCGGCACGCTGCACACGAACAACGCCGCGAAGACGATGGATCGCATCATCAGCGTCTTTCCGGCGGGCGAGCAGGAAGGCATGCGCAACGTGTTAGGCGAGACGATCCGCGCCGTCGTCGCGCAGCAGCTCCTGCCGCGCATCGGCGGCGGACGCGTCGCGGCGCTGGAGATCCTCTTCGCGTCCGCGGCCATCGGCAACATGATCCGCGAAGGAAAGACCCAGCAGATCACGTCGTCGATTCAGACCGGCAGCAAGGTGGGCATGGTCGACATGGACTCGTCGCTGCGCGCGCTCCACGAGAAGAAGCTCGTGACCGCGCGCGCCGCGTACGACAAGGCCATCGACAAGGAGAGCTTCAAGGGGCTGCTGCAGGCTGAAGGTGCGCACGAATGATTCGCGCGATCGCCTCTCCGAACGCCTCCAGCTTCGCGTCTCCGATGCCGTACACGCCGCGCAGCTCGTAGAGCGTCGTCGGACGCAGACGGGCCAGCTCGCGCAGCGTGCGGTCGCTGAAGATGATGTACGGAGGAACGCCGCGCTCCTGCGCTTCGTCGCGACGCCAAGTGCGCAGCACGTCGAAGAGCGCGCGATCGTACTCCCCCTCGCCCCGCAACGCGGGGAGAGGGTGGCGCGAAGCGCCGGGTGAGGGGCGGTCTTTCTTGCGCACGGCCGGCTGACGCAGCTTCACCGCACCGTGTCCGCGCAGCACTTCCTTCGATCGCGGGCCGAGGTGCAGCACGGGATATTCGTCGCTAGTCTGCGTGAGAAATCCCTGGGCGATGAGCTGATAGATCCATTCGCGCAGGTCATGGCGCGAATGGCCTTTGAGCAGGCCGTACGTCGAGAGCTGATCGTGATGGCGATCGCGGATGCGCTCCGTGTCTTCACCGCGCAGCACGCCGACGACGTGACCAACGCCGAAGGACTCGCGCACGCGATAGACACACGAGAGGATCTTCTGCGCGACCACGAGCGCGTCTTCGACTTCTTCCGTCTCGCCGAGGCAGATGTCGCATGCGTTGCAGGATTCGCTGGAGCCTTGCTGGCCGAAATATTCGACGAGCGCGCGATGGCGGCACGTCGCGCCGGAGCAGTAGCGGTCCATGTCGTTGAGGTGCCGGATCATCGAGTCGGCGTGTGCGGCGTCGCTCGTCTCGTTCGTGAGCATCGACTTCCACAACATCAGATCCGCGCCGGAGTAGAGCAGCACGCACTCCGCTTCCAGTCCGTCGCGGCCCGCGCGTCCCGACTCCTGCTGGTAATGCTCGACCGACTTCGGCATCGCCGTGTGCAACACGAAGCGCACGTTCGAGCGATCGATGCCCATCCCGAATGCGACCGTCGCCACCACGAGATCGCATTGCTCCGATGCGAAACGATCCTGCGCCTGGCGCCGCTCTTCCTGGGTCAGGCCGGCGTGATACGCGACGACATCGTGACCGTGGCGGCGAAGCTTTTCCGCGAGCGCATCGACGTCCCTGCGGCGCGTGCAGTAAATGATCCCCGCATCGCCGCGATGGCGATCGATCACGTCGAGCACCTGCTTCGACTCGTCCTGTCGCGGAAGCACGCGATAGGTGAGATTCGGACGATCGAAATCGCCGACCAGCACCAGCGGATCGTGCAGTCCGAGCTGCGCGGCGATGTCGCGCCGCACCTGTGGCGTGGCGGTCGCGGTGTACGCGTGCACGGAGGCGTCCGGGAACTCCTCGCGCAGCGCTCGCAATTGTCGATACTCCGGACGGAAATCGTGACCCCAGTGGCTGATGCAATGCGCCTCGTCGATCGCGAACGTGCGCACGTTCGCGCGGCGGAGCATCTCCCGAAAGGACGGCATGGCGATGCGCTCCGGCGAGACGAAGAGGAGCTTGAGCCGCTGCGCGAACAGCTCGCGCTCGGTCGCGCGCTGCTCCGCGGATGCCTGCGAGCTGTTCATCTGTCCCGCCGCGACGCCGCACTCGCGCAGACCATCGACCTGGTCTTTCATCAGCGAGATCAGCGGCGAGACGACGACCGTTGCCGTTTCCTGCGCAACCGCCGGCGCCTGATAGCAGAGAGACTTTCCGCCGCCGGTCGGCATGACCACGAGCGAGTCGCGACCGGAGAGCGCGGCCAGCATCGCTTCTTCCTGCAGAGGACGAAGCGACGAGTAGCCCCAATGTTTTTGGATGAGCTCGAGGACAGGGGCACGCACTGGCCCCGATTATCGCATCTGTGCTATTTGTCGCCCGCCCATGCACCCGATCCGCGCGACCGCGCGCTACACGAGGGCCATTCAGTCCACGGCGGAGCTTTTGGCGAAACTCCGCGTGGAGTCGATTTTCGTCGGCAACGTCGCGCGATCCGCATGGCTCGGCACCGAAGTCGATCGCGGCGCCGTCGACGTTCTGGCACTGCTCAATGGGCCGCAAAAGAATCAGCTCGCGATGATGGCCAGCAACCGCGGCTATCGCGTCGAAAAAGACGAGCTCGAAGCCAGCGTCGAATTCGATCTCGTCCCGCTGCACTTCGTCGACCCCGAAGGCGAGGTGCGCGTGCACGTGCTCCTCGCATCGAACGCGCTGTACGGCCGGATGGTCTCAGTAGGACTTCCTACGACGTCCTACGAGACGATTCGCGTGCCGAGCCGCGAAGACTTCGCTCTCTTGCTGCTCATGAGCGACGACCACGACGCCGTGCAGCAGCTCGCGGCGCTTCCCGACTTCGATCGTCGCGCGTTCGATGATCGTCTGGTCGCGATCGGGTTGGGAGGAAGGGTCATCGGCGCATGAAATGGATCTATCGTCAGGATGCTCTCGATGCCGCGATGTCGTCGCTCCTGGCTCATTCGCAGGTCGCCGTCGATACCGAGGCGGACTCGCTGCATTCGTATTTCGACAAAGTCTGTTTGATTCAGATCTCCGTCCCCGAAGAGGATCTGATCATCGATCCGCTCGCTCCCGTGAGTCTCGATCGCTTCGGCGAGATTCTCGGCGATCCGGCGATCACGAAGGTCTTTCACGGCGGCGACTATGACCTGCGCATCCTCAATCGCGATTTCGGATTCACGGTGCGCAATCTCATCGACACCTCCGTCTGCGCGCAGCTCCTCGGCTACGAAGGCATCGGCCTGGCCGCGTTGCTCGACCGCCACTTCGGCGTGAAGCTCAACAAAGTGCATCAGCGCGCCGACTGGTCGATGCGCCCGCTGCCGCCGGACATGCTCGAGTATGCGGCGATGGACACGCACTATCTCATCGAGCTCGTGTCGAAGTTGCGCGACGAGCTGACCGTGCGCGGGCGGTGGGAGTGGGCGATCGAGGAGTTCGCGCGGATGGAAAACATCCGCCACCGCGAGAGCGACGACGACGCCGAGCCGTGGCGGAAGGTGAAGAACATCGGCGGTCTCGAACGGCGCTCGCTGGCGATCGTGCGCGATCTCTACAACTGGCGCGACAAGCTCGCGCGCAAAGCGGATCGTCCGCCGTTCAAGGTGCTCGGCAACGACACCATCGTCGACATCGCGAAGTCGCGGCCCGTTTCGGCGAACGATCTGGCGCGGCTCGGATCGGTGTCGCGGTATCACGCCGATCGTTTCGGGCGCGAGCTGACGAAGATCGTCGCGAAAGCCATGGAGATTCCGGATGAGGATCTGCCCGAGCGGAACGAGCCCAAGCCGTGGATCCGCGACAAAGCGCTCGAGCATCGCGTCGATCGCCTCAAGAAAGTGCGCGACCGCTTCGCGAAGGATCTGGTGATCGATCCGTCCGTGCTCGCGCCGCGGCACGTGCTCGCGGCGATCGCAGAGGGAGGCACGCTCGACATCCCCGCGATGCGCGAGTGGCAGAAGCGCCTCCTCGGGGATGCGCTGCTCGCGGCGCTGGCGCCGGAGAAGAAGCTGTTTTGACGTGCGCGCTACAATGCGCGCCGTCATGAAACGGATCACCGACTACCAGGTCGTCATCATCGGATCGGGGCCGGCGGGATGCACCGCTGCGCTCTACCTCTCACGCGCAAACATCAAGGCGCTCGTTCTCGAGGGGCTTCAGCCCGGCGGGCAGCTGACCATCACCACCGACGTCGAAAACTACCCCGGCTTCCCCGAGGGAATCCTTGGGCCGAAGCTGATGGACCTCATGCGGCAGCAGGCGGAGCGCTTCGGTGCAGTCTTCCGTGCGCTCGAGCCGGTCGAGAGCGTGAGCTTGACCACGCATCCCTTCGAGATCAAAACGGATCAGCACATCTACGAGTCTCCCGCGGTGATCGTGGCTTCGGGTGCATCGGCGAAGCAGATCGGAATCGCGAGCGAGAAGGCGCTGCAGGGATTCGGCGTGTCGTACTGCGCGACGTGCGACGGATTCTTTTTCAAGAACAAAGAGATCGTCGTCGTCGGCGGCGGCGACTCCGCGATGGAAGAGGCGACCTTCCTCACGAAATTCGCGAGCAAAGTCACGGTGGTGCATCGCCGCGGCGAGCTGCGCGCGTCGAAGATCATGCAGGAGCGCGCATTCGCGAACAAGAAGATCGAGTTCATCTTCCACACGACGGTCGATGAGGTGATCGGTACGAAAGAAAATGGCGTGACCGCGCTCCAGCTGCGCAACGTCGTGACGAATGAAACGAAGGAATGGCCGACGCAAGGTCTCTTCGTCGCCATCGGTCACACACCGAACACGCAGCCATACGTCGGCCAGCTGGATCTCGACGAAGCGGGATACATCCACCTGCCGCATCGCAACTCCACGGCGACCAACATCCAGGGCGTCTTCGCCTGCGGCGACGTCGTCGACCACATCTACCGTCAGGCCGTGACTGCCGCCGGAAGCGGATGCCAGGCCGCGCTCGACTGCGAGCGCTGGCTCACGCACGAGCGCATCACCGAACGGTGGGATTTGCCGAAGGGGGAAGAGGAGCGAGTGGAGTAGTTTTCCGCCCGCCCGCCCGCCCACCCGTTTTCCACCCAGCCGCCCACCCGTTTTCCGCCCGCCCGCGCACCCGTTTTCCGCCCGCCCGCGCACCCGTTGTTTTGTTAGGTCGTCGCGAGTAGCTGCGCTTCGCTCGTGCGCAACTCGAGCAGGAACGGGTGTGCTGCGTGGGTGGAAAACGGGCGGGCGGCGGGGTGGAAACCGGGGGGCGTGGGGGCGGAAACCGGGGGGCGTGGGGGCGGAAAACTTATCCCGCCAACGGCGCTTCTCCGCCTGCCTCGAACACCGCAACGCCGCTCGCGCCCAGCAACCGATCGAGCTCTTCGAGCTCGATCGGCTTGCGCAGCACGCCGCAGACGGGGAGTCGTTCGAGGCCGTGCGCGTATTTCTCCGGGATGCCGCTGGTCACGATCACGCGGCTGAGGAGATGCGGCTTCGCGGATTGGAGATGTTCGAGCACCGCGAAACCATCGACGCCGGGCAGGATCAAATCGAGGATGATCGCCTCGAAGTCGTCGCGCGAGAGTGCGGCGATCGCTTCGGCTCCATTCACCGCGTACGTCACCGCGTATCCGCGCTCCGCGGCGAGAAGGCCGGTCGCTGTCGCCGTCGCCGGATCATCTTCGACGAGAAGAAGCGACGCGCGGCTCGGATCGGCGCGAGCGGGCGGCGCGCACTCCGCGAGAATCCGCCTCGCCAGCAGCTCCGTCCCACCCGGTTTGTGAAAGAGTCGCGAGACCAGCGCAGGCGCGGTTCGCTGAATCGTTTGACTGGACATGCCGGTGAAGAGAAAGAGCCGCTCCAGCAGCGCGGGCTGTTCCTGCTCGAGGTAATTGAGCACGACGAAGCCGTTCAGGCACTCGCGGATGACCGGATCCAACACCACCGCGGCGTACGTGTTCTCGCGCAGCCGCCGCATCGCATCCATCACTTCGACGGAACAATCGACAGAGAAGCCCGACTTCGAAAGCCGCGCGCGCAACTCACCGGAGCTCGTGCGATCGCAGTCGATGATGAGAATGGCCGCGGCTTTCCTCATCGCGCGAGCAGTCCTCGGAACGTTTCCAGGAGCTCGCCGGTCGTGTAGGGCTTCATGAGGAATGCCGTGCGAGGACACCGCAGCAGCGACCGGACGTCGGCATCGACGGCATGTCCCGTCGAAAAGATCACCGGGATCTCGAATCGCGCGATCTGCGCATAGAGCGTGCGGCCGTCGGTGTCGGGAAGCATCATGTCCAGCAGAATGAGATCGGGATGGAACGACTCGATCGCGCTCTCGACTTCGGCGCCTCGCGTCACGACGCGAACGATCATTTCCTCGTCTTCGAGCGAGATCCGCAGCGCCTCGGTGACCATCTCTTCGTCATCGACGATGAGAATGCGCAGCGACTCCGATTTTTCTGCGCGCGGCTCGATGTCCTGCACGCATTCGTTCTCCGCCGCAGCGGGGATGAAAATGTCGAACGTCGCGCCGTGACCCGGTGTGCTCTCGACGGAGACGCGGCCTCCGTGCGCGACCACGATCTGATGCACGACCGAGAGACCGAGTCCCGTTCCCGTTTTCTTCGTGGTGAACAGCGGCTCGAAGATGTACGGCAGATCTTCGTTCGAGATTCCTGCGCCCGTGTCGCGGACGCGGAAGTGAACGAAGCGCTGCAACGATCCGACTTCGCTCGCGTGCGCGAGGCTCGCGGCGATCTCGAGCGTCCCGCCGCCGGACATCGCATCGCGTGCGTTCAGTGCGAGATTGATCAGCACCTGGGCGAGCTGCGCCGGGTCGGCGTGCACGACCGCGGTTTGCGAGCAGTGGACGCGCAGGTCGATGTTCGCGCCTAACATCGGCCGGAGCTCGTGCTCCGCCTGGCGGATGATGTCCTCGACGCGCACGGCACGCGCGGACAGCTGCGCGGGGCGTCCGTAGCGCAGGATGTCCGTGGTGATGCGTTTTCCGCGGCCGATCGACGCGTGGATCGCATCGACGAGCTTCGAGACATGCGCATCGTGGCTCGCGCGTTTCCGCAGCACGTCCACCATCGGCTGGATTCCCATCAGCACGTTGTTGAACTCGTGCGCGACCTGCGCCGCCAGTCGTCCGAGGCTGGTCAGTCGATAGAGTTGCGCGACTTCCTGCTCCATCCGTTTGCGCTCGGTGATGTCGCGCATGCTCAGGACGACGCCGCGGATTTCCGGATGCTCGAGAAGATTTCTTCCGATGATTTCCATGAGCCGCCATGAGCCGTTCGCGTGCTCGATGCGATATTCGGCGGGGCCGCACGAGGCCCGTCGCACTTTCTCGTTCACTGCCGCCATGAGCCGCTCGCGATCCTGCGGATGCACGCGATCGATGAACGCCGCGCGGAGAAATTCGTGCGGCTCATATCCGAGGGTCCGCTCGACCGAAGGGCTCACGTACGTGGGCCGTCCATTCGCGTCGACGATGGCGATGACGTCGGAGATGTTCTCGATGATGGTCTGGAGCCATGTGAGCTCCTGGGCAGCGGGCGGATTCATGGTGTTGCCGGTTACCAATGCAAACGCCGATCGTCTCGGCGTACGTCCTCACTTTGGAGGACAACGTCCGAACACGCTGTAGGACGATGTCTGATTTTTATGCGAGCTGGTGCGTGGCCACGTATCGAACGATCTCGGCGTTATCGGAGAAGCCGGTCTTTTCGAGGATGCGCGTGCGATGCGTGCTCACGGTTTTCACGCTCACGTTCAACGAGCGCGCGATGTCGGTGACGGAGCGGCCGGTGCCGAGGAGACGAAAGACTTCGAGCTCGCGATCGGTGAGGCGCTCGTGTGGCAAACGCTCGCGATGTCCGTGGGCGATGTCGCTGGTGAATTGCGCCGCGAGCTCCTCGCTGACGTAGACGCCGCCCGCGAGAATGCGGCGAATCGCTTCGAGGAGTTTCTCCGGCGCGTGCTGTTTCTCGATGTACCCCGATGCACCGGCGCGTAATGCACGTGCCGCGAACATGCTCTCGGCGTGCATGCTGAGCATCAGCACACGAAGTCGCGGGAACTCGCTGCGGATCTGCTTCAGCAACTCCAACCCGCTGCGCGGGCCGAGGGTGACGTCGAGAACGACCAGATCGAACGGCCCGGTGCGCAAGACCGTCAGCAGTTCTTCGGCGCTCCCGGCCTCGGCCGCGAGCAAAAGATCATCGGTTTCGGAAATGATCTGCCGAAGACCCTTCCGAACGATCGCATGATCGTCCGCGATTGCAATACGCGCCATTCGGTGTCCCGCTCATAATGTCGGTCGGGCATCGGCAAACGTCATGTCGCTAGAAGTCGTACCCGACTATCGCTCGATCGTGGAGCTTGCTCCCGAGGGCATCTTCGTGCTCGACCAGGACGGAACGATTCTTTTCGCGAATTTGGCGCTCGTTCAAATGCTCGGCGCTTCCGGTCCATCACAACTGATCGGGCGCAATCAATTCGAGTTCGTGCATCCCGACTACCACCACGTGGCGCGCCAGAACATGGCGGAGCTGCGCTCGGGTCATGCCATCGAGTGGGAAGCGAAACAGTTCATTCGGCTCGACGGAGCATCCGTTTACGTCGAGTGTCAGATGGTGCCGTTTCGCCGCGGCGCGTCGTTCGTGCTGCAGGGATTCGTTCGCGACGTGACCGCGCGCCTCGCGGCCGAGGTGATTCTCGAGGCAAACCGCGGCCGCCTGCAGGCGCTGTTCGACACGTCTCACGATGCGATTCTCTTTTTCGATTCCGAGAATCATTTCGTCGATGTCAATCCCGCCGCCGCCGCTCTCCTCGGCGCCTCGCGCGAAGAAATCCTGAAGTGCCGCGTCGGCGACTTTTCGATCGAGGCCGGCCAAGCGGCGGCGGTCCTTCAGGAAATGAACGAGCGCGGCCGCGCGGCCGGAGAAGCGAAGCTCCGGAGGATGGACGGCAGCATTCGCGTGGTCGACTACCGGCTCGTCGCCAACGTGATTCCGGATCTGCATGTGAGCGTGTTGCGCGACCTCACCCCGCGCAAGGATGCGGAGCGCGCCGTGCGACAGCTCTCCAGACGCCTGCTGCAATCGCAGGACGAAGAGCGCCGCCGCATCGCCCGGGAGCTTCACGACACGACTGCGCAGAATCTCGTCGCGATCCGTCTCAATCTCGCGCGCCTCGTGAAGCACATTGAAAATCTGAGTCCGGCGATGACGGACTGTCTGAACGAAACGATCGAGCTCACCGATCGGTCGATCTCCGAGATCCGCACGCTGTCCTATCTGCTCCATCCTCCTCTGATCGACGAGGCCGGACTGGCTGCGGCGCTGCGATGGTACGTGCGTGGATTCGCGAGGCGCAGCGGGATCGAAGTCGCGCTCGAGATTCCGGAGGATCTCGAGCGTGTTAGGCCGGAGATCGAGACCGCGGCGTTTCGCATCGTGCAGGAGGCGCTGACGAACATTTTTCGCCATTCCGGCAGCTCGGTGGCGCGGATCCGCGTCTTTCCCCTCGGAAACGGCATGGGTTTGGAAATCGAGGATCACGGACACGGGCTTCCGGAAGCGCTGCGTGCGGACGAAGACGCTTTGTTCGCATCGGGCCTGGGCATGGCCGGAATCCGTCAACGCGCAAGCGAAGCCGGTGGACAGGTGACGATACAATCGACGGACCGCGGTACGAGATTGACGGTAGAGCTGCCCGACGAGTCAGACTCGACGCATGAGAGAGACGCGCATCCTGATCGCGGATGATCACGCGCCGTTGCGACGCGGTGTGCGAACGCTGCTGGAATCGCATCCCGGATGGTCGATCTGCGGCGAGTCGGCGAACGGACGGGAGGCCGTCGAACAAGCGCGAGTGACGCGGCCCGACGTGATCCTTCTCGATGTGTCGATGCCGGAGCTCGACGGCCTGCAGGCGACGCAGCAGATCCTGCGCGACGATCCGCACGCGAAGGTGATCATCCTCACCATGCACGACTCGGAGGAAATGGCGGCCGAGGCGGCCCGGGCGGGAGCGAAGAAGGTCGTCGTGAAATCGGAGATCCACGAGACGCTGATCCCCGCCATCGAGTCGCTCGCGGTACGTCTGCGGTAACGACTACGACAAGAGCTTCGAAGTGCGCGGTCCGCGCGGGAACGGCACGTTCGACAGTTTCGAGTGCGCGGTGCACAAGCTCGCGCCGAAATGCGAGCACTGCGGCTGCATGGTGATCGGCCACGGCATCGAATCGAACGGACAGTTCTTCTGCTGCGCGAATTGCGCGCGGGAGAGCGGAGTGCGCGGCGCGAAGGATCGAGTCGCGTAGGATGTCCTAAGACAAAAAGGCCGCCTAACGGCGGCCTTTTCGCTCCTTGCGTGAAGCGAAATCAGAACGCGTTGAGAATGTACTCGAGAGGATTGACCGGGTTGTTGTTCGCGCGCACTTCGTAGTGAAGGTGCGGGCCGGTGGAGCGGCCGGTGGATCCGACGTGGCCGATGACGTCGCCGCGCTTGATGCGCTGGCCGGGGTGCACGGCGAAGCTGGAGAGGTGGCCGTAGCGCGTCGAGTAGCCGTAGCCGTGGGAGATGTAGATCACATTGCCGTAGCCGTTGGCCCACTCGGCCTTGACGACGATGCCGTCGGCCGGAGAGCGAATCGGCGCGCCGATCGCGGAGGAGATGTCGATCGCGCTGTGCTGACCGCGCTCACCGGTGAAGGGATCGGAGCGTCCGCCGAAGCCGTCGGTGAGGATGCCGCGCACGGGCGCGATGGAAGGAGTCGAGGAGAGGAGGCGGAACTGGGCGGTGAACTTCTGTTCGAGAACGCCGAGGTCCTTGGACAGACGATGCGAGCGGAAGCTCATCTTGTCGACGTCATCGCGATACGGATTCGTCGACAGCTCGTCATTGCGCACACCACCCGAACCGCCCTGGCTCGCTTCATCGAGTGTCGTGATGCCGGCGATGATCGCGAGCTTGCGCGTGCGATCTTCGACGGTCGTCAACTGATCGCGAAGCGACTCCACCGATTTGCTGAACTGCTCGTTCGCAGTCTGCAGCTCCTTGTTCTCGCGGCGCAGGCGCGAGAGCTCGTGCGTCTGGGAGAGAGAGGTGAAGTACTGGAAGGAGAAGAAGGTGGAAAGGCAAAGGGAGGAAGTGATGACGGAAATTATGGAAAAGAGCAGGCGGTGCGACACTTTCAACTTTCGGAACTTGGCCCGCGCGTGCGGGACAAAGATGATCGTTGAGTAGCGCTTATCCATGCGTGCTCCCGTGTACCAAAGTTGTGTAACCAAAAAGTGAACTGGGCCGTTCGTGAGCGCGTATTGTGTGAAAACCGACCGGTCGAGTCAACGAAAACTTCACACGAAATCGCGCGTTTTTGGAAGGCGGCCTGCACATGGTAAACCCTCACAAATTAAGCACTTCCGGGCCAAATTTATGGCGAAACCGCATATTCGCCCCGATAACCGTTGATGAGATCGTTCGAACTGCAAAATAATATTCGGCCTCATCATTTCCTGATCACCCGAAGACGTGTCGCGCGTCACGCGAGGTAGAATCCGCGCGCTTTTGAGTCGGCAGTCGGCGGTCGGCAGTCGGCGGTAGAACCGTTTCTACCGCCAACCGTCAACCGCCAACCAACATGAGAGCAGACTGGCACACCTACTTCATGGGCATCGCCCATCAGGCGGCGACGCGATCGACGTGTGTGCGCAAGCATGTCGGCGCGGTGATCGTGCGCGATCGCACCGTTCTTTCCACCGGTTACAACGGCTCGATCCGCGGTCTCCCGCACTGCGAGGACGTCGGATGCGTGATGGAAGACGGACATTGCATCACCACCGTGCACGCCGAGGCGAACGCGATTCTGCAGGCGGCGAAGAACGGTGTGTCCGTCGACGGCGCGGAGCTCTACACGACCGCCTCGCCGTGCTGGAACTGCTTCAAGCTCATCGCCAACGCCGGCATCCGCAAGATCTACTTCGGCGAGTTCTATCGCGACGAGCGCTCGCGCGAGACGGCGGGGAAGATCGGGATCGAATTGATCGATCTTCAGATGCCGCAGAAGCAGTAGGCAGTTTGCAGGTTGCAGTACGCAGGAGCGTTTCTCCTGCGAACTGCCTACTGCATACTGCAAACTCGTATGCTCGTACTTTCCGCCGACACTTCGCTCCCCATCCTCTCCGTCGCATTGATCGACGACGGCTCGCTCATCGGTGCAGTGGCGATGGAAGGAAAGGGATCGCGCAACGAGAAGCTGTTGCCGGCGATCGATTGGTTGCTCGCCGAGAATGCAATCGATCGCGCCCGCATCGATCTCTTTGCGGTGACGCGCGGGCCGGGATCGTTCACGGGTGTGCGCATCGGGCTGGCGACGATCCAGGGTCTCGCGCTCGCGCTGGGACGTCCGGTGTGCGCGATGTCGACGCATGAGGCGATCGCGTGGGGTGAAGAGGGACGTGTGGCGATCGTCGATGATGCGGGCCGCGGCGAGTTGTATGTCTCGGTCTTCGACGGCGCGGAAGTCGTCGCGCCGCATCTCGCGTCGTCAGTCAATGAGCCGCGCGTGATTCGCGTCGCTGATTTTCTGCAGCGCGACAACGTCGCGCTGCGCTGCGCGCGTCGCGCGCTCGAGATCGAGCGCCGCGGCGAAGGGGAGCGCTATCGCGACGTGACGCCGATCTACGTCCGCCTCGCGGAAGCCGACGTCAAACTGCGGCAGAAGAATGCGTGAGGAATCCCGCATCGTGCTCGAGCGCGCGACGCCCGCCGACGTCGACGCGGTGCATCGCCTCGAAGAGGAGTGCTTCCCCTCCCCGTGGCGCCGCGAGTTTTTCGCGAGCGAAGTGAATGCGGAGGGGCGCTTCAATCTCGTCGCGCGACGGGGCGATGAGATCGTCGGATATCTCTTCGCGATGTGGCTCTTCGACGAGATGCACGTGAACAAGATCGCCGTCGCCGAGAGTGAGCGCCGCCAAGGGATCGCCGATGCATTGATGGCGGGCTGCTTCACGTTCGCCCGCGAGAACGGCGTGCGCACGATCTCGCTCGAAGTGCGCAAGTCGAATCACGCCGCGCAGGATTTCTACCGCTACCTCGACTTCACGACGTCGTACGTGCGTCCGCGGTATTACCCGGACGGTGAAGCGGCGGTGGTGATGGTGCGCGAGATTTAGTCGCGCCAGCGGACCGTGTACGTGCGCGGACGCGAGAACTGTTCGCGAATCGCGTCCGCGATCTCGGTCGCGGGGACGAATGCGCGCGACTGGCGCGGCATCTCCGCGAGCTCTTCCGACGGAATCTCTTTCTCGCGAAGCAGCGCGGCGAGCGGATCGGGCGAGATCCACTTTCCTTCGAACGACGCGATCGCGGCGAAGAGATCGACCGGCTCGATCGCGTATTCGCCGCGGTTTTCCTTGAACCCTTCGAACGAAACGGCGTCGCCCGGAATGCGCACCGAGATCCGCGCAGGGAAGGGATTGAACATCAGATCCGCCTCCTCGGCGAATGTCGCCGCGCGTCCTTCCTGCTGATCCATGCGCGTTGCGATCGCATCCATCGCGTCGACGACGGCGTCGACGATGGCTTCCTCGTCTTCGAGCAGCGCCGGCACAGTGCCGTCGTCCTGCTTCTCGCGCATCAGCGCCGCGAACAGATAGCGCGCGCGGCCGGGATTTTCGTTCATGTAGGCGTAGAGATGATGAACGGTGGAGAAGTAGCGCGCGACCGCGCTGCTCCACGCGGTGAGCTCGCCGTTGAAGCGCCGCTGCTGCTCGCGCGTCGCGCGCGACGTCGTGCCCGGATAGAACGTCAGCTCGCGATACCCATCGCCGCGGATCACATCGACGGTGATGCTCGCGTCGGAGAAGATCTGCTGGAGATCGTCATCGGCGAGGACCACGCGGCGCGTCACGCGCTCGAGCGCGCCGCGCGTCTTCTCGAACGTCACGCTCTCCTGCTCCGGTGTCAGGCGGGAGAAGCGGACCGACCACGGATCCGTTCCCGATTGCGCCGCCGACCGCGCGGCTTCGACGCGTGCGCGCATTTCGTCGCTCTTTGCATGGAGCTCGAAGGTCGTCGCCGCGGTGACGGTCACAAAGTCGTTTTTGTCGCTGAACGCGATCGTCACGTCATCGCGCACCGGCGGCTGTGCACATGCGGCGGCGAAGAGAAGCGCCGCCGCGGCGAGAAGTCGTCGAGTCAACTATTCCTCCTTGATGGCGAGGATCGGGTCGAGCCGCGACGCCACGCGAGCCGGATACCAGGTCGCGATCACGGACAGGAGCACGGCCACGACATTCACTCCCACGATGTCTTCGACGTCGAGCGTGAAGGGGAGGTAACTGATGAAGTAGATGTCGGGCGGCAGCGGAATCAGGTGATACGTATTTGCGGCCCACGAGAGTCCGAGGCCGAAGAGGTTGCCGAGGATCGTGCCTGTGATTCCGATGAGCAGCCCGAGCTGCATGAACAGCGACAGGATGCTTCCCTCGGTCGCGCCTAACGTCCGCAGCACGCCGATCGACGGGCGCTTCTCGAGGATGAGCATCGACAGCGAGGAGACGAGGTTCAGCGCCGCGACGAAGATGATCAGCGAGATCGTCGCGAACATGACGATCTTCTCGAGCCGCAGCGCGAGGAAGAGCGGACGGTTGATCTCTTTCCACGTTTTGAACTGCAGCCGCGGGAACTTCTGCGCGAGCGCAGCCTGCACTTCCTCGGCGCGCGACGCGTCTCCGTACATCTCGATCGCGGTCGGCCGTCCGCCGGTGCCGAACAGACTCGATGCATCGTCGTGCAGCAGCCACGCATCCGCGGTGTCCTGCTCGCCTTCCGGAACCACGATGCGCGAGAGGCGATAGCGGCGCATGACCGGAACGGGGCCGAAGGGGGTTAGGCGCGTGCGCGGCGCAACGACCAGGATGAAGTCGCCCGCGCTGCGTCCGAGCGATGCGGCGAATCC
>Ga0075428_100000461_pt1 | contig 40843 bp, 62 predicted proteins | sample RhiMetdeltSRZDD2_FD_75291 | JGI IMG/M metagenome (GOLD analysis project Ga0075428, IMG submission 75291) | Populus rhizosphere microbial communities from Tennessee, USA - Rhizosphere MetaG P. deltoides SRZDD2 | ecosystem: Host-associated > Plants > Roots > Rhizosphere > Soil | place: USA... | reverse complement strand
CGTACGGAGAAACAAGTTCAACCGGAGCTTGCGCGATATAAGCACCTGCTTCCTTTTCCTTGACGCGGAAGTTCGCAACAATCCAGGAATGCAGCGTGTTTTGTTCTTCGGGCTTGATGCCCAAAATACGCTCTGCTGAGGATTTAAGGGAAAAGCTGTCCGCATAAGGGTCATAGAGGAAGATTTGGTACAAGGTATCTTCGCACAAAAGGGGATCCGGTGACAAGCCCCACCATCGTTCCATCACCGCAATATCAAACTTACCGTTTTGGAACAGCAGTGGCTCCTTGTTGCGGATGGCCTCGGCTACCGTCGCCCGCGCAATCGTTTCCCTAGCTGGATCCTTGCTGTCCGGATGGCCCCAATCAAGATAGAAAGAAGGGAACCCGGGACGTTTCATGGCCAGCCCCACCGGCCGAGGTGGGGCAACGCTCGGGTTCCCTATGATAGCCTGCGTTTCGAAGTCAAGCACTAACACGGATATGCGCCTTCGTGCTTTCGGACAATTCCGTGAACGCATGGATCCGTGCTTCAAACATCGCAATCAAGACCCGTTCCAAAGTCCATATAGGATTGCCGTTCATGTCCGTAGTGGCGTGTCGCATAGCGATTTCCCGCATTTCATCTTCCAGCTTGTCAGAATTTAACATTTCCTTTGACCGGCTCCGGTTGGGTTAAGTCATAGGGCGTCATCAGTATCCGCTCTGCGAACTCGCGGCGGGCTTGGATGGCTATCACGGCATCCTGCTCCAGCTTGCCAAGGAAACTAAAATGCACTTTGAATTGTGTTTTCATATCCGGTGCCACTTTGATTTCCGTCAGCACGGCGTAGTATGGACGTTTGACTGTCGCTGCCACTTGGTTGATATAGCTGGACCATCCAGTCTTCGGCGCTATCACGGACATGGTGGGGATGCGTATGACGGCAAGGTCCGCCTCTTCGTAGTTGCCATCAGCCATGTAGCTGAGCAGCGCCAGCTTACGGACTTCCTTACAGCGTTTACGACGCCGCCCTTCTTCGGCAACCCACTGATTGTTTTCGCACGTTTCGCAGATATCGTTGAACGGTTTAGATACGACTTCGCTGGGCCGCATGTTCTGCCCGTCCAAGCTTTGCGCAAAGCAGAGCGGCGGCGCAATCACCGTAGGGTCGAACTTAGGATACACAGCCCGTTCAAAGGTCGCTGCTACAATGACACAGTTGAGCGCGTTGTTGGGGATGGGCGTGCCCGCGTAGGCCATGATCCCCGCCCGCAGCGTTATCTGCGCGACCTGTGGCCGCTCCAGCGCCGACACTTCCTGCGCTTGCTTCGCCAACTCATCTTCCCAACTTACCGGCATCTGCCTGTTTTCGTCATTCATTCTAGTTCCTCATCATTCGCAATTTGGAATCCGAATTCGTGTACGATATCACCATCCACTGTTTTCCTTATGAGTGGGGCACCTCCTCTGCGCTCTTGCGCTTCTATTACGATTGATGCTGCGGGACCGACCCAAGTGTAGACCGTTTCCTCTTCGCCTACACTAGGACCGGATAGGTACTTACGAGTGAACTTCACGTACTGTGCCATAGACGCCCATTGTACCACGCCCCAGGCATGAACAGTTATTTCGTTTGCGATATACTCAAGCTTTCAATCGGGAAGCGCTCCACACCAGGGATCTCCACATCCATGTTCCAGCGGTCGGCGATGGCCGTGGGTGTTACTCTGCGCTGCAAGAGCTCCCACGATTCGGTACTTTTAATATGTTCATATAAGAGGTTCCAGTCCTTCACGTGGGGCACGTCCTTGCTGTGCAAGCGGACGAGACAGGTGTTGGCTCCGGCGGCGGTCAGGTGCTGCTCTTTCATCGCGGTGATGATGCGCACTTCCATTTGATTCTCTTGTCTTTCCAGCTTATCGAGTTGTCTTCCCATTTCCAGCCGTGCTTCGCGCACTTTGTTGTATTCATCGATGAGAGCCACCAATTCAACGGTTTCCACAGCGTCCCTCCGAGTATTAGAATTAACGTCATAGTTGCGTAGATGCAGACAAGTACGTGGTAGAACCTCCTATGCGAGTAGGTCTGTAGGTGGCCGTTCCCAGTTGAGCGCAGGGAGTTTTCCATGGGGTTTTACAGACAACGGCCAAGTCTCTATCTATTATCCCCAACCTCCGCGGCCCCTGCCTCGGCCTTCTTATCTTCCTGGCGCCGCAGTAAGCGAGGCGGTGGATCGAATTTGCGCCCGCGCCGTGGGAAGGAATAGGTTCCACTCTGCCCGTGCGTATCCCCCCACGGACATTCGTTGTAGATGACGTTGTTCGTAATGACGTTGCCCCAATACCGCTGAAGACCGTACCGCTTCGGGCGGCTGATAAGGCTATCATTCACTTGCATGGTGCCGCCGTTCATGAGAATGCCGTCGGGTACGTCGTTAGGGTTATCGGCGGAGGCCGTGTGTCCGCAGATGTCCAGCTTAATGTCGTTGAGTATGCCATCTGTCCTCTGGCCGTAGCCTGATTCGACACCAGAGTAGAGGCCAAAGCAGAATATGTTGCTTAGAATCGCCCCATTCACCACGATATTAGTGCAGCCGAGCAAGGTTATCCCCCGCCCCCAGATACTATCGGAACCTCTAAAGTTCCACACCTCCACGTTATGAACCACCGAGTTTGGATCACTGTAGCCGCCGTAAGTCACGAACGAAAGGCTATCGTCGCCCGCGCCACGCACAGTACAGTCCTTGTAGAAGTTGTTCCCGCTGGCACCATCGTTGGAGGCCACAGTATGGATGCCGTCGGCGAGGCAGTTGTCAATGGTGACGTTGCGGATTTTGCCGTTGCGCCCGTCCCAGCAGCAGATGCCCGCTGCGGAGGGGTTAACGATATGCACGTCCAATATCTCAAAGACGTCGCAGTCGAATATCCCTATTCCGTGGTGCCACATTTGGGAACCGCGTATGGTCAACCCCTCATGGCTCAGGGTGCCGCCAATCAGTTTGGAGTTAGAACCTTTGAAGTAGTAGCCACACTCCATGTTGTCGAACAGCAGCTCGCCGTTGTTGAACACGGTGATGCTGTCATGCGTGAGCGTCCCACCCACGCGAAAGCTCATGCCGGAAGGGATTTCAACTTGCGCTCGTTGCGTCTTGGCGTCGGCGTAACACTTCTTAATGGCGTTGAAATTCTCCGCTGGTGTCCTGTCTTCCCCCGCATTGTAGGGTTCATCCGTGATCTTTAGAAGCTTGATGGGGCCTGGAGGCGGCGGAGGTGGTGTTTCTTTTGTCACTACCTCCGTGATGTTTTCGTGGTTGGTGACGGTCCCTGCACTATCAGTCAGCTTAGCATCCATGTGATTGACCCCTTGCAGTGGTAGGAACCGTCATTGTACCATGTTCAAGACATCTTAGCAAGTTGGGGTGCGCTTACTATTTCCTTCGCCGTGCGCTCGGTGAGCTCCCACAGCGCACGGTTGAGCCGCACGGTAGAATCGATTGCCTTGATAGGCCGCGAAGTCACCGTATTGCCGCTGAGGATACTGTAGCTCTGTATTCCACCTTTCATGATGTTCTCCTGGACGACGTTGTAGGTAGTCCAGAGGTCCATGGCCTTGTCTTCGAACCGCCGGATCCCCAACAGATGGGCGGGTACGCTGGTACTTCCGCTGGCCTTGAGCTCCAGCGCACGGACGGCATACTGGATGCGCTGTGCTTCATTGAGCTGGATTGCCAGCCACGCCTTGATCCTGTCTTCCAACGTGGGGAATACTTCCTTAGTGAGGTGGGCCAGGCTGGTGGAGATGAGCTCCTTCACGCCGCCAATGTGCTTAGCCTTCATTTCAAACACATCTTGCCCAATCACCATTCCGTTTAGACACACGAAGCGGTACAGTCCCGCGAACATACGGAAGCCCGCATAGGTATCATGCGAGTTCGTCACTACGATTTCCGGCACCGTACCGTGGAGTTCCACGGGGCGCTCCTGCCGGAAGCGTAGCATGTGCTTGACGAAGTTCTGGTCCCTACGCTTCGGCTTGACCTGCCTTGCGTCCACCACGTTCCAGGCTTGCTCCTTTAGGGTGTTGATAATTTCCTTTGTGTCAAGGAAGACATATTGATTGCTGACCGCCGGCGAGGGCGCGTCAGTCATTACCGCAGGTAGTTTGTCGTACATGGTCTACTCCGTGTCTGTTTGGATCATAAATTCCTTCAGTTGCAGCGTCTGTTCTTTGGTGAGTTTAAATAGGCGGTCTACCCCGCTTCCTAAAGAGAAACGACATCGATTTACCACCAATTCCCCGTCGCCACCAAAGACAAACAGCATATCGCTGATTCCCGCAAAACTCACCGTGCGCGGCTTCTGTTTCACTTTCACTTACTTTCTCCTTCTCATCCGTGTTTTAACTTCCCCAAACAACTCGCTCAGGGCTTTGTGCAGCAACTTCGCTTCGTATATGGTCATGGACTTACGATCCCCACCGACTGTAACCACCAGACGCGGCGTGTGATCCACCGTCTTTAGTTTGTGAACGTCCTCCGGCTTGGCTATTTCTACGTGTGGCTTCGGCGGAGGAGTAGTCCCGTTGGGCTTGTGCCCGCTCCCCCTACGGAGGGGCTCATAGGCTTCCCCGCCAAACTTCGGCAGGCAATAGCGCGCGTCGGGCAGCCGGTTGATTGCCTTAACGGAATACAGCTTGTGGATCCAACTGGACGCTGTGCCCTTGGGGATCCTAGCGGCTTCGGCGACGTCATTCGCCTTGACTCCCTGACTCCCTGCTGCTTCCAACAGCATGAGCACCTTACTCTTCTGTTCCGCCTTGCGCTGCCTCGTTGCCACGTTTGCCTCCGAAGAAATAGATTATCCAACTGAAGACCATCAGCCCAACAAAGAACCCGACGGGCACTCCCGCGGCGGCTAATGCCGCCGCCGCAATACAGACCAACGTTTCATTCTCCTTTGTCATCCTTATTCCTTTGCTCGTTGAATTGTTTGACACGTTCAGGGATTACCACCTTCGCGTTGCACTCGTCACAGCATCGTCCCGGACTAACCGGCGCCGCGTCGTTGCCGAGGTTCTTGTACTCTTTGCCGCATATGGAACAGAGTTTAACCATTGCCACCTCCAAAGATGGACACCAAGAAAGTCCGCAACCGCCGTTCCATTGTGAAATGGATCAATGCTTCTACCGCAATGGCAGCCTCACCAACGTAGAGGTCTATTTCTTCTTGGTCAACACTCCACGCGGTATAGACATCATCCTCGCACGTAATGCCGCCCAGAGCCCATGTAATAATGATTCGGCCCGTATCCAAGTCCGTAGTGATGTGTGGCGTTGGATAGGCACAGACCGGACTTGCGATGGATAGCGCCCGCAGGATGTGCGTGATGGTAGTTGGATTGTTCATTCGCCGTCCTTAAATATGGCATCCCATTCTTCCGGTGTACTGCCTGTCATGAGGAACTCCCGTTGGTCCGCGGATAGCGTGGGGAAGGCATGCTGGATGCGCTCCCCCTCCTGCCATCGCGTCATGCACTCGCTGAATGCTTCTATACCCAGTGGGAGGGTTATTTCGTGGGTCTTACCCGTGAATGTGGACACCGACCTTATCACCACGCTATGGTCACTCCAGCTTACGACTTTCAATTCACCTTTCATCATTTTTCCAGCTCCCGTTTAGCATCTTCGCAGGTCCAATCTGTGGTGTTAGTGAGCACTGCCACCAATTGACCGTAGTCGTTAATGAATGTATCATGTTCCTTAGCTTTGTCGTACAGATAACAGGCCCAAGCACGTTTTGACAGCTTGTAGAGCGCACCGTTATCAACGATGTATTTGTACTTCATTTTGGCAATATCCTTACGTTGATTCCATAGTGGGGACGGCAGTGCTGGGGGATATGGACGTCCCCCACATGCCGCCACGTGTTTCCACGTCTAACGTAGATGGCGTAGGTGTTCATTCGGCAAATGCTCCTAGCTTTTCAATCAGCACAGCCAAGTTCCGCTTGCTGACTATGATCTTGCGTATTTCGCCTTGTTGCAGGCGGAGGGTTAGCTGTACGGAATTCGGGTAGTCCGCGTTACGGTCGGCCGCAATAACCTCCCGTATAATATCCTGCCCTTCAATCTTCTTGGCCATTATTTCCCCTCCATTTCACGCCACCGCTTGATGACGTAATCCGCCGCCGTGACGTGCGTAGTTTGCTGCACGTTATGGAGTAGGTCCAGGAGGGCTACCAGCTTGCGATATTCCCGGTTCGCGAAGGCATCTTCGTCCTTAGCCATTTCCAGCATAATTTCTTCCCCGCAGATTTCTAACTGCTCCAGCACGATCTTGAAGCCGAACTCGCGCAGGATTTCCCGCAGGTGTTGAATTGCTACGTTATCCATTTCCTTATCCTTAAATGTAATTGCCAATGGAACCCATCGGGTCTTCGTAGTACGGGTTAAGTCGGTCGTAGTACTTTTCAAACATGGCGGGAGTCAGCCCGGTCATCATTTCAAAGTGGTTAATGGACCACTCACTTTTGCTAACGAACTCCCCGTCAACCTTCAGCCATGTGCCCAAGCCCAGATGGAGCGTAATCCGCATTCCGTCAATCACCACGGTCTGCTCCACGTAGGCGTAAGGGTCGTGGCGGGGTCCCTCGCTGCCTTGCTTGCGGATTAGTTGCCTAGACATTTTGCTTATCCTTACAAAGTTGACTTCCGTAGTGTTGATGGATACGGCTGAGGGGTTGCACGGTGGAACACAGTGGGCATAAGGCGAACACTCTATGCTTCCGCCCGCTTTGCGCGCCCGTGACGAACACCTGCGCGTAGACGGTGATGCGCTCCGGGGCGTAAACCATGCCGACATCCACAGGTTGGGACAGGTCCCGGGTGAAGCCAGGGGCCATACGGAGGGGGATGCCAAGCTGATTGTAGACCAGCTCCCTTCGGCGCTTGTACAGCATGGGACGACGTGAACTATTCATTTGTTTATCCTTACTAAGTAAAGAACAACCCAGGTACTACAGAAGCCATTATAGCATTTCTGTTGCCGAACAGCAACAACTTTGGAAAGATCACCTTGTCTAAACAGTCGTACAAAACAACGGGTTAGCGGTTGCTTTCTGTAGATTTGTTGGCGTAAACTGGTGGGTGCGGCACACCAACAAGTTCAAGGGGAGGAAGGTCTAATGGCAATCAAGTTGCCAAGCCCTCGCATCGCCGTTACACCAATCAATAAGCCATCCCTCGCACTTCCCGAAGCCTTTGCAATCAAGGACTTAGCCCGTTCGGGCTTAACCCCCGCGGACATCCCGATCTATTGCGAAGCCGCGCCTGTGGTTGATAGTAAGTTCGTCCATGGCGTAGTTTCTAATCAAGTTCCGTATTACGTTATTCCTTACTACGACCGACATGGTTTTCTTATCTTCACTGATAAAGGAAACCACGCTAAGATGTTCCGCATGCGACGGGACGATCTAGAACTTAGATACATAAGTCCCTCGCGTGAAGACGTAGGTGATCTCTGCACCTTGCCATACTTTCATCCAGGAAGAATAGAAAAGGCATGGGTGGAAGATGTCTATGTGATTGTGGAAGGCGAAAAGAAGTATGCTAAGGTATTGAAGGAATGTGGATTGTATGGCTGTGCGATCGCGGGCAAGGACATGTGGCGAAATCAGGAGTTGCTTGAGGACATTGCGGAAAGAAAACAAGCGAAGGCAATCCACATTATCCCTGACGGCGACTGGCGACGGCAGGACATCCTTAGTTCCTACTCGTTATTGGTGGATTATCTACGTAATTACTTCGGCATACCGATATTGATTCGCGACCTCAGCGGCTTTAGGACCCGTGACGACAAGCGCATGGGCGCGGACGACTACCTCGTTGCTGATTTGAAGTGGGAAGACGTACCGCTTATTGATCCCGGCAATGAGTTGCTCTTAACGCCAGAACAGTTAATAGACCGTTATGCGCTGGAGTTCAACGAAAATAGCGAGCACAGACGCACTATCCGCGATAATAGCAGCAACGTGGATAAGCTATTGAACGCCCATGCTTTATTCAACGCCGAGGCTCTGTGGTTCAACATGGACCTCGGCATGCCCGTGTTCCGGGATGACACTAAGAACATCATACACAATTTGACCGTAAACCTCCAGCGCTTCTGCCACATTCCTAAGGTAAGCTTTGAAGTAGTCAAGCGAGCTTATATTTCTGTGTGCGACAAACGCCAGCGTAGTCCCCGCCTAGAGTACATAAAGGAAATACAGTGGGACGGCACCAACCGCATAGAACAGTCCCTAGAGCATATTATCACTAAGCGCGAACATGAAGAGTACCGCGCCGAAGCTCTACGAAGGTTATTTCTTCAAGCTATCGCACGCATCACCAATCCCGGCTGTAAAGCAGATACCATCATTATTTTCATAGGTCCACAAGGGAAACACAAGAGCACGTTCTGGGAAGTCATAAGCTATGGAAGTTCCGCCGCCCTCGGCAAGACCAAGAATGAGCGCGATGCTATCGGTATTATCCATTCCAAGTGGTTTATCGTACTGGAAGAACTTGATTGGATGAGACACCAAGAACATTCCACGATGAAAAGGTTCGTTACGCAGGTAGATGACACCATACGTCCACTCTACCGTGATGGTTCCGTGACGATGCCGCGTCGGTTCGTGTTCGTGGGCAATAACAACTCTACGGAAGTGTTAAGTGATCGTGAAAACCGCCGTTTTATGCCCATCTGGGTTGACGACATTGACCTTGACTGGTTCAAGCAAAACCTAGATCAATTATGGGCAGAGGCGTACCATCGGTATGTGAAGGGTGAAACCTGGTGGAGCGATGATGAATCGGTATGGGAACACGCGAAGCTCCTGTTCGTGGAAACTATCCCACGAGAGGCCGAGTTCGAATTCGCTATCAGTACGTTGACCAAAATGGGCGGTCTGTATGAAATGTATGGCCGCACTGCGAAGGGATTTGAGTTGAAAGACCTCATGGTTCACGTGAGCAATGTTAGTGTTCAACTAGCAGCTAATATCCTTGATCGTATGGGGTACACGAGCGACAGGGTGAAGTGTGGAAGAGCCGAAGGCAAGAAGCACACACAACGAAAACTATGGTGGAAGGAGGTACGTGATGAATGAATTTAGAACAAATTATCTCTCTGGAGCTGTTTACGAAAACGTGAATTACCCGACAGATGAGACACCTGTTCTAATGCTGTACTGCCACACATCGGATTGGAAGTTTCCTTCAATGATCTTTACAGCCGACTCTTTGGAGCAATTTAGGGAAGGATTAGTTGCACTGGGGCGTGTTGCGCATCGGTCAAACATCTATTTGGGCATTGAATTCATGTGTAGTTCTTCTGTTATTAGCCTTATTTGCCGAGCTTTGGAAGAAGGCGCCGAACGAGAGGACCCTGTTTCAGGAGAGAAAGAGCGCGTTTTTGTGGAGTTTCTGAGTAAAATGTTGACGTAGTTGCACGGTCAATTGGACAAGGTTGCAGGTGAGTTGCAGGTGAGTTGCAGAAAAAGCGCTTCTAAGTTGTTGTTTGTTATAGAGTTGCAGGAGTTGCAGTAGTTAGGTGTTACCTTTTATGCGAGGGGTCAACAATTCCATTTGGGGCTTTGGGTAGCGTTGCACCCTGCTATACTGCAACACCCCCGCGATCGGTCAGTAGTCGAAAAATGGGTTGGTGCAGCGCGTCATTAGACCCTGGGGGAGGCACCTCCGAGGGGCAAATTTTTGGCTCTTTACGATTATCTACTGAATAGACCGTCCGTAGATCTGTGGAATTTGGGACTTATAGAAATGGGCCCTCCGTGGGTCGCTAGATCTGGGATAAGTTGATCCCAGATCATTAGACGCATCCGCAGAGGCACCCTCCGTGGGCTCCATAGATCGGGAATAACTGATCCGGGATCGGTTGAAATGGGGAGTCCTAAACCGAGGCAGAAAATTTTTCCCCCTCGGTGGACTCGTCGGGAAAGAACATTCTCTAGATCAGCAGATAAGAAATCAAAAGATCGGGGATCAGACAGAGAGTTCAACAGATCGGGGAAGGGGAGAAAGAAGATCGGCCCCGAAGGGCCGACCAGACTAGGAGCGGATGCGACCGCGGAGGGTGAACATGACCGACTCGGTGTTGACGAGCGCCCGAGCCTTTTCTTCCAAGAGGCGGAAGTCCGCCTGGGACCAGCCAGACTTCTGGCCGAAGTCTTCGACATCGCCGGACAGACAGTGTTCCACCGGGAAGGTGGGAAGCGACAGCATGAGGACATCCCCATCCAGGTGGAAGGTGAGGCCCGACAGGTTGATAAGGACCGACGAGTAGGACTCGGCGGGGACGACACCAGCGACGGGATCCGAATCGTGACGATACGTTTCGAACCCGGGCGTGTTCTTGCGCGACATGGTAGAGCTCCTTAAAAAGGACGGGGCCGAAGCCCCGCCCGATTGTTAATTACTCAGCTTCCGGAGTTTCGTCGGAAGGAGCTGCCACCGGAGCGGTTTCGACGACCGGAGCCGCGTAGACCTTGCGGAGCCAGCCGTTCTTGCAGCAATAGTTCAGGAACGACTTGTTTTTAGGATTGACCGCCATGATAGCCGCCAGAGCAGCCTCCGGAAGGAGACGCTTTTCGGGATCGGCAGCCATCGCGGCGACGAAGCCCGCGAAGATCTTGACGTCGCCCTGACGCTGATGCGCCGCGCCATCCGTGTTACGCGGGGAGTAGGCTTTGCCCGCGACGTACCAGAGCGGCTTAGGCTGGACCAGAGGGACCTGAGGGACGTTGCCAGAGGCAACACCCGGATCCATGGTGGTGACCACCGGAGCCGCCGGAGCGACCACCTCCGGAACGACGACCGCCGGAGCCGCCTCGACTACCGGAACGACTACCTCCGGAACGACAGTGGCGGGAGTGGCGGAACGACGGGAATTACGATTTTGCTTAGACATTTTACAATCCTTAATAGAAGGTTAGGAAAGATTTAAAAGAGCCGACAGCCTGCTGACGTGGGCGCTACGACCTGCTGCGCCTGACGGGTGGTCCTGCCACCTGCTGGTCGGGGCCGCTTTACCGGTTGACCCTGGAACTGCTGCACTACAGAAACCATTATACAGGTTCTGGGGCAGAAAGCAACAACTATTTTCCGGAGCACGGAAAATAGTTTAAGTAAGCGCCCACTAACATGGAGGGAGGGCAAGATCTGTGCCAGGCATGGAACTTGCTCTGTGGATCGTGGGCAAAATCTGTGCCAGGAGGGGAGTGGCACAGATTTTGCCTCCCCCCGGTCCCGAAGCAGGGCTACCTGGCACGGATATTGCGCCGTTCATTGTTTTCGTGTATATTTCAAGCCCTCATTACCCATGTAATAAGTACGGGTATCTGTGTGCTCAACATGGGTATCCAACGACCATAATCGCTTGCATTCTCACGCCCGCACCCGTACAATATTCGCATGCACTTCCCAGTCGTAGATACACCTCCTCCTCACTCCTCCACCGAGCCCGAGACGGCCGAAGACCTCCTACAGGTTCCTCTCCTTGAGGGCGTATCCTATCATCCACCCTCCATCACGCGGCCTAAAGATGTCACCAATAAGCGCAATAAGGAAATCGTTCATCTGGCGTTCGAACTCATGGGCGGCGTCAGTCGGTTGGCGGAGTGGGGCAATCGCAATCCAACGAAGTTCTATACGAGCGTCTGGGCGCGCACTCTGCCCCTCGCGAGTAATGAAGTCATGGGGGACAATAGCGAAATTGTCTTCCGTCTAGCGACTCCAGTCAAGACAATAGATCTGGACCCTGTTGAAGACAACGTCCAGAGGAGCGGCGATGGCTAGGGAAGTTGTATTTCCATACGAACCCCGTCCACAGTTCGCGCCGTATCATCAGCGATCCCAAAGGTGGGCGGCGCTGGTTGCACATCGGCGTGCGGGTAAGACCGTCGCTTGTGTCAACGACCTCATTAGTTCGGCGGTCACGACACGTCGTAACGCCGCGCGCTTCAGCTATATCGCGCCCTACTACAGTCAAGTGAAGGCCATCGCATGGGATTATCTAAAGTATTACGCGTCTCCAGCGAGTCCGAAAGTCAGCGAGTCGGAATTGTCCGTGCGCTTCCCGCATAACCGCTCCACCATTCGCCTCTTTGGGGCGGACAATGCCGACGCTATGCGGGGCGTGTACAACGACGGAGTGGTCATGGATGAGTTTGGTCTAATGAGGCCCTCCGTGTGGCCGCAGGTTATCCTCCCCACCTTGGCGGATCGCAAGGGGTGGGCGACCTTCATCGGTACGCCCAACGGTAAGAATCACTTCTACGATGTCGTCCGCCACGCGCAGCAGAACCCGCACGAGTGGCTCTCGCTGGCTCTCAAAGCCTCCGAGACGGGTCTTCTCAGCGACTACGAATTAGGGGAGCAGCGGCGGCTCATGGATGAAGACGAGTACGCCCAAGAATATGAGTGTTCCTTCGATGCGGCCATCCGCGGGTCCATATACGGCAAAGAACTCCGCATGGCGGAAGAAGAGGGGCGCATCTCCGCTGCGCACACCTACGATCCAGCGCATCCAGTGAATGCGGTATGCGATCTAGGGTATACGGACGACACGGCGTTTTGGTTCTGGCAGCCGAAGCCCGACGGGTATCTGCTGACTTACAGCTTCGCCGAAAACTTCCAGGCAACGGACTACTATATCCAACGCCTCCTCCAACTGCCGAATCTAGGCGAGGTCTGGTTGCCGCACGATGCCAAGGCGCACTCACTTCAAACCGGCAGATCTATAGTGGAACAGTTCCTCTCCGCGGGCATTCGGCCACACATCGTCCCTAACATGAAGGTCCACGATGGCATATCCGCGGCTCGTCTCATCTTGCCGCACTGTTACTTCGCGCTTCCAGGGTGTATGGACGGCGTGGAGGCGCTAAAGCAATATCAGCGCGAGTATGACGAAGACCTCAAAGCCTTCCGGGACAGGCCGCAACACGACTGGACCTCTCACTATGCGGATGCGTTTAGATACTTCGCCTTGATTGTCAAGCCGTATCAGCCAGTTGCCCCGCGTCTCAAAGAGGTGCAGGAAGAAGGGTACAATCTGCACACGCTATTCGGCGACTCCGAGAAGCGTCGCGGACGCCTCTATTCAAGAGTATAAGCCATGAGCCAATATGACGTCGCTGCTACCGCCTCCGCTGGGTCGTCCGCCGGAGTTATTGACTCTCTTCTGGCGTACGAAGCAGAGGAAAAGGACGGGAAATGCAAGCGGTGGAAGGCCGAAATCCGCATGGCACAAAAGGAACTGGAAGATTGGTGGGAGCAAGGTGACGAATGCGAAAATCGGTTCCTTGACGAGCGGGGCACGGAGCACTCCGAGGAGCGGCGGTTCAACATTTACACTTCCAACGTGCAGATCATGCAAAGCGCGCTGTACAACGCCGTCCCGAAGGTGGAAGTCAGCCGTACCTTCAAAGACTCAAATGATGATGTGGCGCGCGTAGCCGCGTCGATCCTGCAACGGGCGCTTCAGCAGGACTTAGATGCTTCTCACGAGGACTTTTCCCCGGCGATGCTGCAAGCCATCCAAAATAGGCTCGTCCCGGGGATGGGGCAGGCGTGGCTCCGGCTGGAAACCACGACGCAAATGGTGCAGATGGATCAGCAGCAGCCGCTCCAAGACGCTTCCACCGCCGTTGAGCAAGTGGTGGATCAGCAGGTGCGCACCGAGTGGGTCCACTTCAAGGATTTTATCTGGTCGCCGTGTCGCACATGGGAAGAGCGCAGGTGGGGCGGTCGGCGGGTTATGATGACACGCGACAAGTTGGTGGAGCGTTTCGGGGAAGAAATAGGCAGGGCGGTTCCGCTCAAAAAGGGGGTCAAGAGCACCGATGACACCAACGCCATCAAGCCAGAAGAGCTCATTTTCAAGCAGGCGGAAGTGTACGAGATCTGGGACCGCGAGCGTAGGGAAGTCCTCTGGGTTTGTCTCGACTGTGACTACCTTCTCGACACCAAAGAAGATCCTTTGGCGCTCAGCGACTTTGATACCTTTCCCCGTCCGCTCTTCGCTACGACTACCACGTCCAGGCTGGTCCCGGTTCCGGACTTTACCTTGTGGCAAGACCAGTACAATTCCCTGGACCTCGTCAACACGCGCATTGACCTCCTCGTTTCGGCTTGCAAGGTGGCGGGCGTCTACGACCGCTCCAGCGAAGGGGTCCAGCGGCTGTTGCAAGGCAACGAAAACACCCTGGTCCCGGTGGATAATTGGGCGATGTTCGCGGAGAAGGGCGGCATCAAGGGGCAAGTAGACTGGCTCCCGTTGGACATGATTGCGCTGTGCCTGGAGCGGCTTCGGCAGGCACGGGAAGACCTCAAGCAGCAAATCTACGAACTCACTGGTATCGCGGACATCGTGCGCGGGGCGACCAAGGCATCAGAAACCTTGGGTGCGCAAGAGTTGAAGGCGCAGTTCGCCAGTGTGCGCATCCAATCGCTGCAGAAGTGCATTTTGGACTTTGGCACGCAAATCCTTCGTATTAAGGGGGAAATCGCAGCAAGGCACTATACGCCGGAAATTCTAGAGCGCAAGGCGAACTGCGAACAGATGGAACCAGCAGACCTCCCGTATGTTCCGGAGGCTCTCAAGTTGCTTAAGAACCCAGGGACCTTCCAGTGGCGGATCACCATTCAGCCGGACTCCCTGGCGCAAACGGACTACACCAAGGAGAAACAGGAACGCATAGAATTCCTTGGCGCAGTGTCCACTTACATGGAGAAAGCGGTGGTCGCAGTGCAACAGATGCCTCAGCTCCTTCCACTGACAATATCCCTACTTAAGTTCGGCATTGCCGGATTCAAGGTAGGTAAGGACGTGGAGGGGGCTGTGGATCGGGCATTGCAGCAGATTGAACAAATGGTTCAGCAGCAAGCGCAGCAACCGCCCAAGCCTGATCCGGCTCAGCTTAAGGCTGAGGCGGACATCAAAGCATCGCAAATCAAGGCACAGACTGAAGCGAAAGCTGTACAAATGAAGGCGCAGGCGGACGTGCAAGCGAAGGTAATGACCACCAAGGCTGACATTCAAGCGAAGCAAGCGAAGACGCAGTCCGACCTGCGCCTCGGCGTGGCGAAAGCAATGTTCCAACAGGCACAACAGAATGCGAAAGAAATGGGTTCAGGACCGAACGGGCAATCTAATCCCGGCCAATGAGTATGTATCACCTTCTGCCCCCTCCGTAGGGCCGACGATTGTACCAGACATTCAGGACTTTGTGTCGTCTATTGATGGCACTATTGTCCGTGGGCGTCGCGGGATGCGGGAACATTGCTTACGACACGATGTTGTTCCAACACAGGAGCTTCAGGGTCTACCACCCTTGCTTGCAAATCAACCCTGGAACCACTCCTCCGAAGAACGCGAAGCCATTAAGCGAGAACTTGCCAGGAATATAGACCATGCCAGAAGAAACAAGCTCCCCAAGTTCAAGTTCCCCGAGTCTTAGGGACACTATCAGCGCCGCGGTCGCTTCCACAGAGGCGGCTGCGCCCGCACCCGTAACGGAAGCCCCATCGGGGGCAAAGACACCGGCTCCCACCGAGTCCCCGACCGCGACTCCACGCGCGGAAGGGGCTTCCTCCCCAACACCATCCACCGAGTCTTATCTTAAAGATAAAGATGCAGACAAGCCGCCCGAAGCCCCAAAAGCCGCTGAAGCGCCGAAGCCGGACGCCACACCGCAAGAGCAAGCCAGAGCCCGAGTTGACCGACCACCCCAATCCTGGAAGGGCGAGGCTAGAACAGCTTGGGGGACGCTTCCCCTTCCTGTACGGCAGGAGGTCCTCAAGCGCGAAAGGGACATAGACAATCAGCTCAAGCAGTACGCTGGCCTTCGTAGCTTTACGAACGAGTTCGCGAATGTGGTCCAGCCTTTCCTCCCGCGCATACAGTCGCTTCAGTCGAACCCGATCCTACATACGAAACGGCTGTTTGAAATTGAAAGTGGTCTGGCGTCTGGTACAAAGTCAGAGCGGGCTCAGCTTCTTGCTAATATCATTCGTGATTATGATATTGATCTGCCTACTTTGGATGAAGTGCTGTCTGGAAGAATCACTGCAGATACGGAACCTGCCAGTGTGATGCGTCGTGAGATCCAACAGGCGTTGGGTCCGGTCTATCAGTTCATGGGGCAGATGCAGCAGGGACGGCAGCAGGCGGAAACCGCGCAGCAGACGCAAGCCAACGAAATGGTCGTCAACATGGCTGACGATCCAAAGTATCCGTACTTTGAAGAGCTGCGGCACGATATGGCCGATTTAATTGATCTATATGCCAAGCGGGGGCTTGCTATTGGTCTACAGGAAGCGTACACTAAAGCTGCGGCTGGACACCCTGAAATCGGGCCACTGGTAATCGGGCAAGCCCAACGGACCCATGTTCAGGACCAAACCGCGAAAGCGAAGGCGGCTTCCGTATCGGTGGGTGGCGCACCCAGAATGGCTCCGCCACAAGGCGTAGATACAAGTGATCTTCGTGCGACGTTAGAACATGCCATCGCTATGCACGCCAGAAGATGAGTATAGTTGAACAGTTCTTCCTCGTACGGACTAAGCATCCGCAGGAAGTGCGACAGCATAAATACAGAGCCCCACTTCGGCCAAAACAGAAGAGGCTCAGGAGATGGGCGGTCACTCCGCTACACCGCCTAACAGATTTTGACGAAGTGCCGGTAGAAGCCGATACACCCATCGTCGAGGGTAGCACATGACAACTAACCTTGACAGGGGTCTACTATGGCATTCGCCAATGCAGCAATCACCGACATTATCGCTACGACGATTCAAAATCGTAGCAAAGAAATCGCAGACAATGTAACCAAGAACAACGCGCTTTTGGCCTACCTGAAGAAAGGTGGCAATCAAAAGACCTTCTCCGGCGGCTCCAGCATTATGCAGGAACTGTCGTTTGCTGAGAACGGCAATGCCGGATGGTACTCTGGTTACGAAACGTTGCCTGTTGCGCTGCAGGATGTTATCAGCGCAGCGGAGTATCAAATCAAACAAGCGGCTTGTCCCGTGACAATCAGTGGCTTGGAAGAACTCCAAAACGCGGGTTCTGAGCAAATGATTGACCTCATGGAAGCCCGCATTTCCGTTGCCGAGTCCACAATGGCGAACCTCGTTGCCGCCAGTATCTACAGCGATGGTACGGGTTCCGGCGGCAAGGAAATTGACGGGCTGCTCAAGAAAGTTCCAACCGACCCGACCACCGGCAGCGATGGTGGCATTGACCGGGGCACCTGGACTTTCTGGCGCAGCAAGATCCTGAAAGCCACCACTTCTGGCGGCGCAACGACTAAGGATAACATCCAGGACTATTTTAACCGGATGTGGGCCAGCCTCGTGCGTGGCAGTGACCGCCCCAACCTCATTGTCGTAGACAATGTCTATTGGGGCTTCTTCATGGCAAGTGTTCAGGCGCAGCAACGGTTCACGGACAGCGGCACCGCTAATCGCGGTTTCGTTTCCATCAAGTACATGGACTGCGATGTTGTGCTTGACGGCGGCATCGGTGGCTTCATGCCAGCATCCACGGCGTACTTCTTGAACACCAAGTATCTCTTCTGGCGTCCCCACAGCGCGCGGAACTTCGTGCCGCTGAAGCCTGGAGATCGCTACAGCGTCAACCAAGATGCGCATGTCACCATCTTGGCGTTCGCTGGAAACTTGACTGCATCTGGTTTGCAGTTTCAAGGCAAGATGTTCGAGTAAGTATACCTCCCTTGGGGATGTCTGCCCCTAACAGGCATCCCCCTTTTTGGAGAGCCTCATGGCAACAGGTCCAGCAGCTCCAACCATTGGCGGCAACGTCCAACAGAACACACTCATCGGCACGGGGACCGCTGCACAAACAGGTACGCGCGGCCCGAAGGTATTAGGTTTCATCGGCTTCGGTATCGGTATCGGTGGACTGGCGGCGCTCGTAGCAAGTGACCCCGCTAATTCATTTCCAAACAGCCTCCCCGTCATTGTTCCGGCGAAGGGTGGCACTGGCTTCGTCACAGCGACGCCCGTAGAGTCCAGCGGCGTACTGTCCTGGACGCTGGCATGAGCGGACCGGCTGCTCCGGCTATCGGCAGTAACGTTCCCGCGCCAACCGCAATCGGTTACGCGTCGGGAGCGCAACTGCCGAGTATTAGAGAAGTCCGCGGCAATCTGGGATCGTTCATTGGGTTTGGCCTCGCGGCGGGTGCGACTTTGCCGTTGACCGGCACGGACACACTGCCCACCGACCTAGTTGATGTAACAATCACGCCGCAAACTGACCTCTATGGTGAAGCAACCAGCGACGGCGGTAGTTGGACCTTAAGCGAGGCTGGTGAGCCAGGGGAACCACAGTCACTGTTTACCTCGCAGGTGCCGGGTACACCAGACGCGACCGATGGTAGTCCGTACGAAATGGGTATGAAGTTCCAGGTAGATGTGGCGGGGGAAATCACTGCGATACGCTACTATCGCGCGCCAAGCGAGGGTGCGACAACGCACACGGGAAGAATATGGTCGGCGGCGGGCACGCAACTCGCGTCCGTTGTTTTTGCGAGCGAAACAGCTTCTGGCTGGCAAGAACAAGACTTAGCGTCTCCGCTTGCTATCGACGCAGATACGACCTACGTGGTCTCGGTCAACATCGGCACCAGTTACGCCGTGACCAATTCAGGATTAGCGACCGCCATTGTCAACGGCAATATTCGTTCGGTGGACGATGGGCAGAATGGCGTGTTCGGTACGCCAGGGACATTCCCCACTGGCTCATTCAACGAAGGCAACTACTTCCGTGACATCGTATTTGTGCCAGACTCCGAACTTCTGGAGCTTGGAGCATTCAGTGCAGGGTTTAATGAAGGATTCGACGTATGACGCGCCGTACCATTCAGCAACTGGTGACGCAGGCGAATCAAACTCTGCCGGACAACACCACGGAGTCCATTGAGCCCGCGGACGTGCGCAACATGATTGTGGACTTCCTCGACACATTCACGCCCATGTACGGCGGACTGTCGGTGGGGACGCGCGTGTTCAACCTGACCACGACGCCACAGCCGATGATCTTTGACAGTATTCTAAGTTCTTTTCCGCCCGAGTGGGAAGTCAACGCGGCGGCAGGCACGATTTCGCGTAAGTTGAATGCCGTCCCTTCCATGACTTCCAAAATATGGGTCACGGGTGTCTTTGAAGGGCCACAAGGTAGCGAGCTGACGGTCCAGCTAGAAAAGAACGGTATTGTCCTCAACCGCAAAACAGAGGAAACTGCCGAAGGCCCGACCAAGAGCGTGGGTTTTGCATTGAACCTCATTGATTACGGTTCGGTTGATGCGACTTATCGCCTCATGATCAGCACGCCAAGCGGCACGGCGAGCATGACCCTAAAGGACGTTCAGTTCCTGGGTGAAAATGTGCCGGTGCGGGACATTCCCGCAGCGGACCAAATGGCATGACAATGGAGGTATTATGGCTGAACTAAGTCCAATGCCGGACATTACGCTGCACGAAGCAGAGCAGCGGAAGTACGCGCAGGACAACAAGCTGTGGGTGACGTTTTATAAGAACGCCATTTTCAACGAAATGAAGAGCAACGAAGCGGGACGGCATATTTATGATGAAATTGATTACATCAAGATTATCACGCCGGGAAGCCGCGATGTGTTTGCCACCGAAGTGACGCCTTCGTATCAGCAACGCTTCCCCGATCAATGGGCGAAGTACAAGGCGCAGGAAAAGCAGTCCATCAGCGGCACGCCGATTGATACCGTGCCGTGGTTGACCGTTTCGCAAGTGCAAGAGTTGAAATACTTCAACATCTTGACCGTGGAACAAATCCTGGGCGCATCAGATACCGTCGCGCAAAAGTTCCAGGGCTTCCATATGTTGCGTGCGCGCGCCAAGACCTTTATGGATGCGGCAGCAAACGAAGCGGAAAAGACCAAGCTCAATTCCATGTTGGCTGAGCGGGATTCGCAGATTAAAACTTTGTCGGAGAGTGTTGCCAGCCTGTCCGCCAAGTTAGATCAACTTCTGGCAAAGGAGAAGAAGTAATGGCAAGAGTAGCTAGAATCTCCTCTGGCGCGGTGCCTGAAGCCGAAAAGCCAGAAAACATCCCAAATGTCAACACTTCATACTACGACGGTTCTCCATCTCCATATGACCTGGACCAGGCAATCGCGGAGAAAGGTGAAGATGAGGATTTCGGGGCCAAGGCACGTTATCTCCGGGAAAACTTCGGTGTTGCATCACCAGAACTCTTGCTTCTGGTTATTGACAAGCTCGAAGTGGTCGACGTAGAAGAGGAAACCGACCAAAGCGATGCGCCGCAGAGTAAGCCGGGGGATCAGCCGCCCGCGCCGCCCGGACCACCACCTGTGACTCCATAAGATGGCTTATCCTCCGAGGGACACTGTCGCCGGCATCGTAAACGCCATTCAGGCGGAGTTCGCCTTGCAGCAATCGGCGAATGACGCTACAGCGGCGCAACTGATGTCGCTAGTCAACTCCGCTGGCAAGGAGCTTGTGCTCACGTATCCGTGGCAGCAACTCAGCCGCGACTACACTGTGACCACAGATGGTGTTTCCTCGGAGTACGTCTTGCCTACGGACTGGGCTTACTTTGTAGACCAGACCCAGTGGGATCAAACCAACGGATGGCCGTTGATGGGGCCGACTAGCCCTCAGCAATGGAAATGGGTTCAAAGTTCGAGTGTGTTGAGCGGAAGGTTGCGCTATCGGGTCCGCAACAATAAGTTCCAAGTACTCCCTACGACTACGTCTGCGTCCATTGTCATGGAATACATCTCTGGCGAATGGGTTGAAAACACCGGGGGGACTGAATCTTACCGTGACATCCAGAACACAGACAACGTCGTCCGTTTGGACCCATTTCTCTTGCAGAAGTTTGGCAAGTTGAAGTTTTGGGAAATCAAAGGCTTTGACACTACCGCATTCCGCGATGACTTCCTGCGCGCATTCTATGCCCTCGTGGGCAAAGATAAAGGCGCCCCCGTGCTATCGCTCGCGCGTAGTAATCGGTTCCCGTACATCACGGTCAATAATGTGCCAGATGGGAGTTGGGGCGTCTAATGCCTGTATCCCTTCATAGGCCCGTTCAAAAGGTAAATTTCACCACGACGACACCGTCGCCGGTGGGCGGGCTCAATGCGCGTGACACTTTAATCACCATGCCGCAGGAAGACGCTTCCCTGCTGCGCAATATGATCGTGGACGCCTATGGGACAGGTGTTCGGCGTGGGAGCCAGAAGCACGCCATTAATCTCGGCGGGGAAGTACAAACGCTCCTTGTATGGATGGGCGGCACGAGCAGTAAGATGTGGGCAATGGTCACTGACAACGTCACAGCTTGGATGACGGAGGTTACTACTTCGGGGGATTACACTGGTGTCGCAAAAGCCATCACGGGACTCTCCCACGCTCAGTGGCAGCAAACGAACTTTGCGAACTCGGGTGGCCAGCATCTGGTCGCGTTTAACGGGGCTGACGACGGAATTTGGTATAGCTCTAGTGGTGGCCTTACTCGTCTTCTTCTTGGTGACGGTATTGTTTCTGGTACTATTAAAAATATAGACCCGAAGGTCATTGTGGCGGTTGTCACGCATCAACGCCGTCTGTGGTTCGCGCAGAAAGATACAATGGTCGCGTGGTATCTGCCTACGGACCAAATTTACGGCATTGCTTCTAAGTTTGACTTCGGCCCGCTCTTCAAGCTTGGTGGACGCTTGGTCGGCCTCTTCACATGGTCTAAGAATACCTACAAGGGACCGCAGGACCAACTTGTGGTGGTGACCAGTGAAGGTGAAGCTGCGGTTTACGAAGGAACCGATCCTGCTAGTGCATCATCATGGGCACTGGTGGGGATACAGACTATCGGTTCCCCCGTTGGGACTAATTTTGGTGGGAATATTTCTGGCGACTTATTTCTACTTACTGAGCAAAAGCTCATAAGTATGAACCTCGCCAGTGCCAGTGACACGGCAGGTATCAATTCAAGCCAACAGGTCGCGGCTAAGATCCATAAAGTATTCGACAAGGAAATAACGGAAAACAAGGACGAGTACGGCTGGCAGATCTTTGACTATCCAGCGTATAATCTGTTGATTGTCAACACACCAACGCATCAACTCGTTGCCAATAAAGTCACGCGCGCATGGAGCGAGTGCTATGGTTTTTCAGCGCTCTGCTGGCAACTGTTCCGCCAGGATGCCTTCTTTGGCACGGCGACTGGCGAAGTGTATCAAGGCTTCTGGGCCTATAAAGACAAGATTGAACTGGATGGTACGGGCGGTGATCCCATTCCATATGAGGCGCAGCAGGCGTTCACTTTAATGGATGCTCCCGGTCTCAACAAGTACGTTTCTATGGTTCGGCCTTCCCTGCTTTCGGAGGAAGCGCCACAGACCCTCGTGGGGGTGCTTTTTGATTATAACATCTCTACAGTGTTCGGGGCGCTTACTACGGAAGACATTGAATCAGCTTTCTGGGATGAGGATGTGTGGGACGTGGGCACATGGGGTTCCGGGCTGTTAGTCAGTCAAGAATGGACAACCGTCGGTGGGATTGGCTATGCGGTCACGATACGTCTCAAGGGGATTGCTACGGCGGAAACATATTGGATTGCCACCGATTGGATTTACAATGTCGGACCTGGTCTTTGATTCGGATCCCGGGGGGTTTCTGGCAACTTGGCTGTGTGCGCGAATACTATATCGTCCAACCGACCACTTCCGCTGTATAGCGAGAGTCAATAGCGCGAATCAGGTGCTCGGTGTCGTTGGCTACGATAATTTCAACGGGGCGTCATGCCAGATGCACGTCGCTGGTGTTGGGAATTGGGTGACCCGTGATTTCCTATTCGCTGCATTCGACTATCCATTCAATGAATGCAACCTAGAGTGTGTGCTCGGCACACTGCCAAGCAGTCGGGAGGATGGCATCAATTTCAGCTTCCATATCGGTTTTAAGCCGTTATTCAACATCCCACGCGCGCACCCCGATGGCGAGCTGATGGTCATGGTCATGTACAAGGAAGAGTGTCCCTGGATTAAAGGAGCGGAAAATGGGGATGGGAGGCGGCGGGAGCTCATCAGCTCCTCCTAGCTACACGTCAATGCCCGTAGCAAGAGGGCAGATTGACCCTACGGCGTATGCGCAAGCGGCGGCGACCGCACGCGGTGGGAAGGCTTCTGCACCGACGGGCGGCGGAGGTGTGGGACAACCATCGCAGCGTGCACAGCTCGCGATACAAGCGATGAAGCAGCGCGCGGCGGCTCAGCAACAAGCGAACGCTGCGGCTAGAGCGGCTCAGCTCCAGCAGCAACAGGCGCTCGCGGCACAGAAGCAGGCGCAGATGGCAGCTCAACAAGCGGCGTGGCAAAAGTCGCAGCAGGGACGACCTCAACAACAAATGCACAGGTGATTATATGGGCGGCGGAAGCAAAGCACCTCCACCTCCGGATTACACAGGCGCAGCGAAGGCTACTGCGGAGGGCAATCTGGAGATGGCGCGGTCGGCGACCGAGGCCAATCGCCCCACACAGATTTCACCGCTTGGTTCGGTGTCCTGGTACAACGAACCTGGAACCGACCAGTGGGTGCAGGACGTACAGCTCGACCCCACCCTGGAAGGTAGTCTGCGTTCTCAGTTGGACGTGCAGAAGTATATGTCCGACCTGGGCACGAAATACATGGGGCGGGTAGACCAAGCCTACGAAGATCCCTTCAAGCTGCCCTCCGAAATGGAAGAGTATCAGCCGGGGGACATGCCGGAGTTTGACCCCAGCGAGCTCGGTGCCATGCCAGAGCTAGGGTTCGGCGCGGTGCAGGGTATCCAAGACGCCATGATGTCCCGGCTTACCCCGGACCTTCAGCAACGGCGTGCGTTAGAAGAGCAAAAGAACGCAGCAATGGGGATTACGCGCGGCAGTGATGCGTGGGGCGATACCCAGAAGGTGCTCGGTCGCACGGAAAATGACGCTAGTCAACAGGCGCTCCTCGGTGCGATGGGTGCGTACGACACGATTACTGGCCGACAACTCCAGGGCCGCGGACAACGCTACGGCGAACTTAGCGATCAGTGGACCAAGCAGATGCAGGGACGGCAGCAGGGCGCGGCGGACTACGCGATGCGACAGCAGGGACGTCAGCAGCAAATCCAGGAGCAAGCGTACCTCCGCAGCATCCCGCTCAATGAACTCAACGCCATCCTGCGTGGGCAGAACGTCAACATGCCGCAGTTCAGCAGCTTCGCGCAGCAGGGCCAGACGGGCGGTCCGAACCTCTTGGGTGCGGCGGATCAGCAATATCAAGCGGCGCTCGGGCAAGCCAATGCTTCGCGGGCTGGCGGCTCGGCACTCGGCAGTGGTATCGGTGCTATCGCAGGCGGCGTCCTAGGTTCCGTAGTGCCAGTGGTCGGTACAGCGGCGGGCGCGGCGCTCGGTAGTGGTCTTGGCGGTTATGTAGGAGGGCAATTCTAATGCCACTCGCAGATCCCAATGTCTATGGCGGGCTGGACCCCTATGCGGGGGACGCCTCCACGGGCGGCGGATACAATGAAATGATTGATTTATTCCGCCAAAAGAAGCTGGCGGACGCACTACGCTTCTCGCAAGCCGCTGATGCAAGGAGCAAGCAACAGATATATGGCGGTGTCGGCGGGGAGATGGTCGGCGCAGGTCGGTATCAGCACTACGTCCCGAACTACGGCGCCCCTCTGCAGGGTCTGGCGGCGAATATGGGCGCGCAGCGCGATATCAACCGCGCCACGTCGGACCAAGCCAGCGAAGCTCGGCTGGCACGTCGTGCTTACGACCGCGACCTGGAGCGCTACACCAGTCCAGCGGAGGCACAGGGACCGCTCAACTCACTGGTTCCTCCGCAGCGTGGAACAGGCCTCCGCGCGCCGGAAAACGCACTGCCCCTCACAATGGGAACCCTTAGCCCGGAGATCGCACCGGACCCAAAACCAGAGGGGGCGGATATAACTTCTTCGGAGGTTGATTCGCCCCCTGACGAAATAGAAGAGATCTACAAAAACACCCTGGACGTTGATGTTGATAGTGACGAAACCCAGGATGCGGTTGCAGCGGATGCCGAAGAGGGCATGCTGGAGGATGAGTTGGAAGCTGTGGCGGAGGAAAAGGCGGACCCGGAAGCAGAGACAGACACAGCCGGAGCCGCGCCAGCCGACGAGCTGAAAACAACCGCGACCTCCCTTCAGCAACAGCCGGATGTGGGGTTCAGCGAGCGGGAAAAGAACATGCTACGCATGATTTCCTACCTGCCCGCGACCCGGAACGCCCTCAACCATGCGTTTGTCTCGGAATCCACACAGCGGCAGAAGGCGCTCATCCCGCAGAAGCGGCAGCACATCGGGCGTGGGTTAATCTTGGAGCCGGATGGAACGGTGCGGCACGCCTCGGAGTATGAAGCGTCGCTGGACAAAGCCTCACAAAGGAAGCAGCTCGAGCAAGAACTCAAGGCTTCGAATCAAATGGAGCTGGAAGCAATGCGGGAAGCTGGCCGTGCGAACACCCGCGAATCAAGGCAACGATTGCTGGAAATCGCCAACGAAGCGCGTGCGAAAAGCGACCAAATCAAGCTGCAAATGGCTAAGATTCATGCCAGTGCGAAGGTCAAAGCGGCAGGCGATACAGCGAAAGGAATGCAGAAGGTCGGTTGGTTCAAGGTGCCAGCCGACGTCCGTAAGAAGTGGGACGAGTCCAACGAAGGTTATTCCCGCGCCACGGATGCCATAGACGGGCTGAAGAGTTACCCGGATGCGGTTGGCTTGAAGGGCTTCCTCCCCGGTTGGACCCTGGTCCGTATTGACCCGAAGGGTGTCGGCCCAAGAGCAGACATGGCGGCGCTCACCACCAAGGTCCGCCATGACTTATCCGGTGCCGCGATTACGCAGGCGGAATTCAAGTACCTGACTTCATTTATCCCGGTGGACACGGATACCTATGCGGCTGCGATGGATAAGCTGCAGAAGTTCAAGACGGGATACAGGAAAGTCATTGAGCGGCACCGTAAGGAAATCCGTGCCGGTGGCGCCGAACCACCCTATAGTCAGTTTGAAGACGAAGCTGCGCCAGATGACCCCGAACTAAAGTCTTACGAGGAAAAATATGGCGGCTGATCGCACCCAACTGATGGAAATGCTCAGGCGGGCGGATCAGGCCGGCGACGCCGAAGCAGCGAAGGTCTTCCTCCGGCGTATCAAGCGGCTAGATCAAACTGCACTGGCGGAAAAGACCCGTGAGGCGTTCGCTTCTAAACAGCCTGAAACATTCGCAGAGTCGCTACGCAAAGAGGCTGAGGAGAACACGAATGCCATATCCGGCGCAGCCGTCGGATTTGCTAATCGCGCTAAGGATATGGTCCGTGGCGTTTCTGGTGGTCTACTGCTAGGCGACAAGGAACAACGGCAAAACGAAGCCATCATGGAGCAAGGCATCGGCCCTGCCGCGAAGGTAGGCCGTGTCGGTGCAGATGTCGCGGCTACCTACTTCCCGCTCGCTCGTGGTTCGCAAATGATTACGCAGCCCCTCCAGCGCATAGTCTCGGGTGGCACGTTCGGCGCGGCCTATGGTGGTGCGACCACTCCAGGGGATGCCGCGACGCGCGGTAAGTCGGCCGCAGCCGGAGCCGCTGCTGGAGCCTTCCCCGGCATATCCCAGGCAGGCAAGAACGCACTCCCGCGAGTCGCGGAACTGGTGGAACGCTATCCGTGGCTGCGGAGTATCGCCAGACTCGGTGGCAGTGCAGGCGCGACTGGTACTGCCGTCGCTACGGCGATAGACCCTGAACGTATGGGCGGCTACGCTCAAAAGGCGTTCCCGTACCTCGTTCCATTCGGCGCTGCGGCCCTCGCTGCGCGGTATCCCGGCCTCGCAGGTTCCGTTGGGACCAGCCTCAGCCAACGTATTGGAGACCCAGATGCCCCGCAATAGCTTCGGCGTTTATACCCTTCCGGATGTCATTAATCCGGTTGTACCTGCTACGATCATACAGGCTTCCTGGGCGAATCCTACCCTGGAGGACATTGGTAACGAACTCACGCAGTCCTTCCCGCGCAATGGCAGTGCAGGGATGACCGCCGCTGCGAAGTTCGCAGATGGCACGGCGCCCGCTCCAGGTGTCGCCTTCACCGGCGCGGCGAATACTGGCATGTTCCGCAATGGCACGACCCTCGGCTTTTCCAGCGGAGGTCTGCAGACCTTCAGTGTCGGCCCCAACAGCTTCGCTGGCATGTCCGCGGGAGTAAGCTACTTCAGCGCCGACACTTCCAACCTCACATATCGTAAGTCCGACGGCACGGTGTTGTTCAACATCGAAGCCGCTACGGGTGCGGTGACCGGCATCGGCGGCACGTCCCTGACTCGTTGGGCGAATGGCACCTTAGCGGACCCCGGCGCGCGATTCAATTCGGAAGCGACAGGCTTATTCCTTGAGTCAGCGGGCAAGATGCACGTCGGTGTCTTGGGCACCGACATGGTAGTAGCGGACAACACCGATGGCACGCGCTTCCTCTACAGCGGCAATGGGTCGAATATCAGTTTGCAGAACGGGACTTCTCCTCCGTCGCGTTTCTTCACGACTGCTGCGGGTGGGGTGTGGCTGGCAAACGGTTGGAAGAGTGGACCTGGCGGCAACATCGCTGAAGCAACGTCCGGTTCTAGTTTGCAGATACAGCAAAGTCCCGTACAACTGGTCTATCAAGCTTTCAGCGGGGCGACTGTCGGCGGCGCGGTATCGTTCAATCAAGTCTTGATGCGCGGGAATCCGAGCGACGGTATGCGCTTTGAGTACGGCGGCGAAGGCTCGCCGATCAGTGTGCAGCGCGCGGGTGCGGGCACTATCGGGCGCTTAGTGGTAAATCTGTCAGGCGGTGTTTTCCTTGTTCAGGGTTCTCGGCTGAATGCCGCTGGCAATGGTTGGATAGTTGAGACATCCCCCGGTGGCCTTGTCGGGATGAGTCCAGCGGGTGGTTTGGTATTCAATTCACTCACTGGCTCGGTTGGTGCGGCGGCTACATCAACAACCTGGCTCGACTTGAACTTCTCGGGGCAACCGCAATCCGGATTGAAGATCCGCAACGGCGGTTACGGTGGGGCATCGGGTGGTGCGTCGCTCGCGGGGATGTACAACGCGGTGCAAGCTGGCGGGATTGATTTTCAACTGCTAGACGGCACGCCGGGGACGGAATCAGGTATGGCTGCCATCGGCACGGTGAAGACCGGGAGCTTCGCCACGCGACTGACAGTCGACTATCCCGAGATCACCGCAGCATCACGTATCCACATCAATCCAACAGCACTCGCCAGCACACTTGCGCAACTGCGCATCACGGGCGTCAGCGGGCAAACCAACGGGGCTCGGTTCTCGATGAGTCTACCGGGCATTTCCTCTTGGGTCTGCTATGTAGCCTCCGCTAACGGGAATTGGTACTGGCAGAGCACCAGCAACGGCGAGACACCGACGGGCAACTACATAACAGTCGATACGAGCGGCAACTTCAGCGCTATCGGCAACGTGTCGGCCTTCTCGGACGAGCGCCTCAAGAAGAACATGCGGCGGGTGCGCAAGGTTGACCTGCGCGGGCTGAAGGCGCTGCGCTACTTGCGAAAGGAGAAGGGGGTTGGCAGTCAGATCGGGGTATCCGCCCAGGCGCTGCAGAAGGTTCTGCCGGAATGCGTCACATCAATCAGTGGCGAATTAGCAGTTGACTACGGGCGCGCCGCTCTGGTCCTACTTTTGAAGTATCTTGACGGGGACTTAGTCTATGGAAATTAGCGAAAAGCTCGCCTTTCTAGCTTACGATGTTCTGTTTCAACGTCGGGTCTATGGCCTGCTCGTTGAACGCTCCATGGTGCCGAATTCCAATCGTAACATGGTGGCTTCCGTGTTCGGCAATGCCATCGCGCCTGTGTCAGTTTACACGATGGTGTCCTTACACGAAGGCGTAAAGGCAAAGATTGCGGCCATGAAACCCTTTGACGCCATGACGATATCTAGTGTACTGTCCGACGAAGACCTGAAGGTGGGCATAGATGCGGTATGGGACTTCCTTGACAGGAACGTGTTTATTCCGCCGCAACCGCTGGAGCCGCAGCAATGACGATGCCCGCAAGCGGTACGATTAGCATTTCCGATATACGTCAGGAGTTCTGGGCGGGCGCGCATTATAGTGATATGAATATGTTGGGGATTACGGTACTTCATCGCACCGGCGCCACGACTTCTGCTATGTCCGAGTACTATAATCGCAACGCCATTCGCTATCTGGCCTCCGGCGCAGGCAATGCGACGGATGCTGGGGGATCGTACACGGCATGGCAGGGGAACGGCGGTCAATTCTCCCAGGGCTTCGGCGGTTACGCGAACTATGACCTCTATGGAACGACCGCATCCAGTAAGATTTGGTGGCGCTATAGTCCAGCGGATGGTAACACCATTGAAGGCATCGCCAATGCTTCCGCCGCATATCCTAAACGGTTCAATATGAAAGACATCAATGGGTCATCCCCCGGCCGACTCACGGGGTTCGGTGGCGCTAGTTTCTTCCGCCACGGCAGTTACCCGAATGCCATCTTAGTCAATGTCGGCAGCTCCCCCGGAGGCGTGGGCGGGATGCAGTGCCAAGTCATGTGGTCCTTTCCGCCATGACACTCAACCTCACACAGCAGCAGTTTGATTATGTCGTACAAGTGCTCGCGCAGCGGCCCTATGCGGAAGTCGCCGAGCTTATGAATTCTATTGGTCAGCAGGCACGGACGCAGGTCCCAACCTTGCCGGAGAAAGCTAATGGCGAAATTGCGCAAGAAAGGTCCTGACGAGTACTTCCCGGCTGGTCGGGCAGGCGGTCCGCCGCCAGCCGCACTGCGTAGAGCACTGCTCCAGGCGTTTTCGGGGGCCGTGCGCTCAGGCACGGGCACGCCCGTGCAGGCTGGGCTCGCTGGTCCGGCTCCCATTGAAGGCGTGGTCAATCAATCAGCCGCGCCGATACCGATGGCGTCTGCATCGGCGCAGCGAGGGCCGACGGCACCTCCTGTGTCGCCGGTGTCGCCGATGCAGCCGCCTCCGCCACAGATGGCTCCGCAGACGCAACCCTTTAATCCGGAGGAGATGAATGGCACGCCACTGGAGGGTCCAACTGGACCAGAGGAGGAGGTCTTCTTGGGGACAGTGGGTCCGATCATGGTGGGCGGGGATGATACAGGGGAAGAGTCCTCCGCTGATGCCGGAGCGGAAATTGTACAGCGCATGCGTGACTACGCCGCTACCGAGGGTCTTCAGGGCGACGAACTTGAGGCGGCGTTGATGCAGCAATCGCGCGGGCGCAACGAGCGTTTCGCCCAGGCGCAGCTCCAGGAGCCCACTTCTAATCGGGGCTACGGGCCGCAGGTCAGCGCGGAACCCACCTTGCCGCCGGTCGCGCCCCGGACCATGATGCAATCAACCCCTCCGCCGATGGCTTTGGCACAGAGCCTGCGGGAAGGTGGTCAAACCTTGCCGTATGAGACACAACTCCCGACCCAGATGGGCGGGCAACAGATCCCCTACGAACTGCTCCAGGCGCTACGAGGTGGCTAGGTGATGGCCCTATTAGCGCCCCTAGGGGCGGCTGAACATGGGCCGCGCCTTTTGGTATGGGGTGCCTATTCAAAACGCCCCACGCGCCCGTTTTGGGCCATTAGCGGCGGTCTACGCGGTATGGTACGCCGCCCATATAGGCTACAATGATGCGACCAGACAAACTATCTAAGGCTCTGCGTGAATTCAGGGTTCCAAAGGTCGCGAAGGTGATGCATGAGTTCAAGATAGGCAAGTTACATTCTGGATCTAAAGATGGTCCAGTCGTAACCAATCCGAAGCAGGCTATCGCCATTGCATTGAGCGAACAACGTAAGGAGAAGGATAATGGCTAAACCGATGCTTACAGATTTCTTGGGTCCGCGGGAGTGGAAGAGCTTTGATCCTAATAATCCTGACTGGAACCTCGGCAATGTGTATCCTTTGTCACGGGCACTGCGGGAGTACAAGGGGAACGTACCGCCGGAGATCTTAAAGAAACATGGGATCACCCCAGCGGATCCGGCGCAAGCACCGAGCCCGCTGGAGAACATCCCTAAGCACGTGAATGATCGTGCTTTCTACATGGACCTCGCCAACCTGACCCACGAACAAATGGTGCAGAAGTATGGGCCGGACTACCAGCGGCGATAAACGCTCGCGTTATCTGGCACACTCAGCTTGGATGGCTCGCTCTCCTACCTTGGTACACTCATGTCTACGGGCTCGCTCGCGAACTTTGGTACACTCCGATTTCCTGGCTCGCTCCCTACCAGTGGCACTCTAGCTCATGATGGCTCGCTCGTCCAACATGGTACGCTCTATATCTTTGGCTCGCTCACAAAGCTTGGTACTCTCCCACTTACTGGCTCGCTCTTACCCATTGGAACACTCATCGGACGTGGCTCGCTCCTCAGGCTAGGTACACTCTTTGATCTTGGCTCGCTTGTCACATGTGGTACGCTTTTCAGATTTGGCTCGCTAACCCCTTGTGGTACGCTCACTTCAGGTGGCTCTTCACTGGTGCTTCAATCATATGCGTGTGACCCATGTGCGCAATGGGGAACGGCACCGGCGGTTCCTTGCCCAGGATTAACCGATAGCCCGCCGCGTGGTAGTGGCTTAGGAATATCTTCACCGCATACCGGCGCGCACGCGCATCTATCTGTGCCGGGGGCAATTTCCCACTCGTGTAGTGCTTGAACGCATCCGTGGTTTTGCTAAAGTTCTTACCGGCTAGGATGGTCTTGCACAGCTCCGCGTTCACGCCCTTGTCATTGCGCTCCACTTCATACTGCTTCCGCGCTAGGTAGATGTGCCCGTAGAAGCACTCCTCTTGCCCGTGGAACTTCATAAAGCTTTGCCCTATCTTCCAGCACAGGGTTTTGAGGCTGCTGTTCCAGGGCCGCTTCTGCCCCTTTTCCCACTTCACCGTGGGGTCCAGTCCGGCGTACCGCCAGATATGGCCCGCCGTGGGCGCACGCTCCAGGTCAATGTGGGCGAGCAGCCCTGCTGCAATCACCGGCCCAATCCCGTAGTGGTCCCGCGCCCATTGTCCAAGCGGACTGGCGTTCGTGTAGGCATCTAGCGCCCGCTTGATTTGATTTTCAATGGTGGCACTCTGGTCAAACAGCCAGCTTAAGACGCCGTGCGGCTCCCGGTCTTCGTCTAGCGCTCGCTCCTGGTTGCCCGCGCGCTTGCGGTCCTCCTGGGTGATGTAGTAATAGTCCACCAAGAACCGTGCTTCATCAGTGGTCAAGGTGGCGGCGGCTTTGGCAAGATCACGGGTGAGCCGCTGGACGGCATCCCCTGTTGCAATCGGTAGCTTATCCATCAGTGCATGAACCTGATGCAATGACGTACATAAGCTTGCGCGTTTTGATGCATCGCTATTTCAAGCTGGGAAACTGCCAGCACGTCACGGGTCATCATGCCCCCCACGAACCCGAGCAACACGCCGGTTACACCGACCAACGTCCATACTGCTTTACCGATTTTCACTTTGATTCCTTAATGTGTGATTTCGTATTTGACTTGCCCCGACACTGCTTCTAGCAGGTCCAGGACCTCTTCTTCACTTTCCATATTGCTGACATATCCAAACGTACCTTGCTCATCTACCGCGCTGACAATAAACTGAAAACCATCCGACATCGCTTGTGCTGCTTGTTCCAATTCGTAAAAGAGACGCTGTTTTTGAGCTTCCGTAGCCATAGTCGCTCCCATGTGGTGAGGGTGCCGGTGTAGAGGTTGCCAGGACCGGCGGCACTGATAAGGATATGGCGACATCACGGGGAATCAATGATACCGCCCGACGTAGATCGGACCTCTACTGCCGTACACCATCTTTGTCGTACTGTGTCAGTTTTCATTTAGCGTCTACGCTGTTCTCTTCCCACTCAATCAATTTAGCCAAGAAGTGCCGTGCCTTGTGCAGGTCGGCTATCCCGCCCTTGTCCCGCCATCGCAGGACATACTTGAATATTTGTGCTTCCATGTAGGGCATCTTGTGCATTAGGACGAAGTCCCAGTGCTCCACGGGCTTCCCTTTGTAATGCTCCCCACCTACTTGCTCCTCGTTAGCTACCATGGATTATCGCTTCCAGCTTACGCACTGCTTCTTCGCGCGACGTACCATACCCCACTTGATTGCGCGTTTCGCTGTCCGGTGCTCCATCGTAGCTTTCCCGGTCAATAGCGTAAAACTTACCGATAATCGGGTCCCACTCAACTCTAATGTCTAGATTTTCCATCTACCCTTCTCCGTCACATGTCTTTGGAGCTCCAGCATAGGCTGGTGTAGCTCCCACACAATCTTTTCGGACTCCCCTTGCTTGATACGAAAGGAGACATCGTCTATCTTCGCTTGCAGCAGGGCGAGCAATTCCAGTAATTTTTTATCCACTAGTGTTCCGTGGGGTTCGCCGACCCATCGATTTTCTCCAGAGCACTGAGTAGCATGTCCCGGGCGACATCCGGCCCGTAGGTGTTGGTGAGCACCCCCATCATGTCGGTGGCGTTGTCCTTGGCGATCAGGATAAACACGAGCCCCTTCGGCATCTGGTCGGCCCACGGCCCGACAATTTTCATAAACTCTTTCTCTTTCATTTGGCTATCCTTACTAGAGTTAATCGGTTGTTGCTTTACAGCAACACCCATTATAACATTTCTGTGCCCGAAGTGCCAGCAAAATATTGTGATCCAGCCCTCTTCCAGTCCTCCGCGCGACATTGCGCCAGTGGCTCATCCCCGTGAGCTACCCAAGCATCGTACATCGGCTTCGCCACGCCCTTGAAGAAAGGGTCTTGGCAGTCGGCCATTGGGTCTTCCACGAACCGCTCGCAGTCATTCAGCCAGTCCCGCCAGCCAGACGTGATTAACGGTGACGCCACCACGCCGTTTCTACTGGTGTATGGATCTTCTATAATCGGCTTCCGGTACAGTTCCCGCTTCGGTACGGCATCGTAGATGTGGAGGTTGTTAGATAGGTGGAAATATCGCCCCAGCGCCGTCCCCGTTGCATTGGCGAGCAGCTCGTGTAGCATGCTGAAGTGGACCACATTGGAGCCGCACATACCCCAGATAAGGTCATTGCTTCGGTTACATACCGTCATGTCCAACCGTCCATTGATAATACGGAAATAGATGTGCGTGTTGCAAGGGATGTCTTTCTTTTCCTCATACCATAGGTCTTCCATGGGATCCCACATGGCAATCACCGCGCGCCGGGAGGTGGCCTCCCGCAAAGTGTTGATTACCAGCTTGATTTGATCCAAGCCAAAGTGATGCCGCCAGCGATGGCCGTATGCGCCGCCGAGGGTATGACCGTCGTCGCTGAACTCCGCCATGCGCGGATTGAAATCACCTACCCATTTCACATCCTGCCTGCCCGCCAGCATCCACAGTGCTTCAAAGAGGTGGAAGTAGGGATTAGCCTTGCGCTCCGGCCAGATGAGCACCCGCTCGTTGGGCTGCTTGTACTCCACCATCACGGGTCCCGGTAGCGACTGTACCATTCCGTTGCGTGTCTGTTCGCGGATGCCGCTGACCTCCACGGCCCAACAAGCATCCTGTAATACATGATGGACGTTCCTACCTACGATTATGTGTGTATTCATACGACTCCCGGATATGTTTGTCTTGGTCTACCTTGTCCAGCCATCACCCTTTTCCACTTGTCGAATTCACAGAGGCAGTTCTGTATGTCTTGCGCGCACAGCAACATCCCGGTCCGCTCCTCCACAGCCTTGCGGATCCGGTTCACCTCGGCTTGGAAATAGCCGTCATTCCAGTTACTATGTAGGGATAGTTCGCAAATGCGGTTCAACCCGCGCATGCTCCCCGGTCCTTTGGCGCACCAGCTCCACCAGTCCTCTGCATTCTCCAAGGGATGGCGCGGCGTGTTCTTGAGGTCTGCTATGATCTGCCCCGCCATGAACGTACCGACACCGTCAAACGACAGCAGACGGTCGCTGGTTGCTACGAGCGTATCACCCTTGTTGAATTCTAGGCGGGCGTTCGCGATGTTGTCTAGCACATGGCAGACTACGTACTCCGTCTTGCGCACAGGGTTCCCGTTCGTACTTACGATGTAGGCGCTGGTCCAGATCTTGCGCTTCATTTGCTGTAAGTGATGGAGCCGCTTCAATATCTCGTCGGGGTCCCACTGGTCGGGGAAGCCTATGAATGCTAGCGTGTCCGGCCAATTGATATACCGAGCGAGCGCCATCGCCAAAACGTAATTGGGGTGAGCTACGAACTCACCCCAATGATTCCTGATCCATTTCGTTACCGTATCATCTTCCCGCCGCACGTTGCAGAAGCGGAAGCGTTGCAGGACTGGATCTATGGTCCAGGGTTTGGCGTGTCCATCTTCTTTTCGTCTTCTAATGGATTCCCGTTCTTTGATCCAGTAGCAGAGCTCAGAAATGCCGCCTTCCATCGACATGACACGTCCAGCCGAGGCTGGCCTCCCCATGAGTGTTTGGTTTCCTTCTTGCGTATGCTGACAAACTCCGGCCACAGTGCGGCGAGTGCCTCCGCTCCGCGTGACTGTACTTCATTAGTGCGGTAGATACTGCACCCTCCCTCCGTGTTGCTGCCCGCTTGTTCAAACACGAGCTTATTGTAGGTCAGGGTCTTGTAGCCCTTCGTCAACAGTTGCAGATTTAGGTCAAAGTCACCCATCACCGGCAGGCGGAACGTCGCACCCGCACGGCGCAGCAGCGTTGGATTTATGCCGATGCAGCCATTCACTCTGGTGCATTCGTGGAGCAGCGGTCGCTGGTTTACCATGAACCGCTGCCCTATCCCCACCATCGCGTGTGTTTGGAGCAGCCCATAGACCTCGTCAAACCCTTGGACAATCTCATCCGTAGTTGCCTTAGTCCACAGGCTTCCTCCGCGATACCACGACCAACTCTTAAAGTCGTCATCTACGATAAATATAGGTGTGACGCTTAGGTCAATGCAATGCTGCCGGACTTGCGAGTAGTGATCGTGTGGGAATGGTTCAGCTTCCCATTCAGGCCATAGTATCTTATCTTCGGAGTGGCATACCGTGGTGATCGGGAACCCTGTATGACGCAGGACTTCATACGTCAGTTGTCTGTGCGGTCCCCGACCACGGGATGGTATGAAAATCCGCATGGACTAGACGGTCTTCGGCATTTCCTGCTCTTGTGGTGCTTGTGGCTTCTCCTGCGGAGCTTGCGGCGCCGCCCGTTGTACGATCACGAGTCCCAGCTTTTCGGCGACACGGACATACCCAGGATCCATAAACTCCTGGACATCTTCGTTACCCTTGCGGACCGTCGCTGCTTTGCAGAGGGCTTCCTCTACTGTGCCGGACGAAGCGATAATATCCATAAACTGCCCGACCTTCCCTTTGCGATTGTGCGTTGCGCCCGGAACCCGCATCAACTTCGCGCCCGCCAGTGGACCACGCAAGGGCGACCACACTCGGGCGGGCGTCCATGCACCTTCAGGCTTTGGCTTACGGACGCGCTTGGGCTTCGCCGGAGGGGTTACTTCCTGGCCTTCCTGCTGTACGTCTGGTTCGAACGGAGGGGCTTCTTGTTGTGTCTGGTCATTCATAGGTTTCTCCTTATGGTCGTCTGCATTATTACAGACAGACTTCATTGTACCATAATCAGTCTCTGTTGTAAAGGGAAAGCGCCCGAAAAAGGGTAGCTTGCGTATGATCTTTGTCCTTGAGCGTTTCCAGTACGACCTCATCCAATGTTTTGGCAGCAACAAGATGGTACACCAAGACCTTGTGAGTCTGCCCTTGCCGATACACCCGCCGAATGGTCTGGTCATACAATTCCAAGTCCCAAGTGATACCATAGAAGATAACGTGATGCGCAGCTTCCTGCAGGTTCAAGCCGTGCCCCATGGATGCCGGATGGCCGTAGAGCACAGATGTCTTGCCCGCGTTGAAGTCGCTAATAATCTTGTCTGCCTGCCGGGGCGACACGCCCCCGCCGAGGTAGGGTCCCGGCACCTTCTTGAGCATGGCCGCGAGGTCGTGCTTGAATTCATACACGACGAGTGTCGGCTGGCCCGCTAGCTCTTCTATAAGGTCCACGAACGCCTCCAGCTTGGCGGTGTGGACCGTGTGGACTACATCCTCCTCGCCGTACACGCAGCCGTTTGCGATTTGCCGACACTTCCCGCCCGCCACTGCCGCGTTCACCGCGACTACTTCCCCCGCCTCCAGTTGCAGGTAGAATTCGTTTTCCATTCTGCGGTAGGTCTTGGCGGCTTCTGGTGGCAGGTCCACCTTGATGTTGATGTGTTGCAAGTCCGGCATGGTCAGGTAGTCTTCGGCCTTCATGCGTAAGATCATTGGCCCGATGCGCTCCGTAATGGCGTCCATCGCCCACGGTTGCGGAACCCAAGTGTAACCGCCGAATCCACCTTGGTAGAAGTATTTGATGCGGAACCGTGTGATGTACGGCGTGAGCGCCGCGCCCTCATCCAACAGGTAGATTTGCCCGAAGAGGTCTATTAGGCCGTTCGGTGCGGGTGTGCCCGTAAGGATCCACCGCCGCTTGAACCTACCAACGTACTTCTTTATAGCCTTGAAGCGAGCTGTGTCAACGTGACGAAATTTACTAGATTCGTCAACACACAATATGTCAGCAGATATTTGTCGATATCGGTCATTAGCAAACAACCAACCAACAGTATCAACGTTAGTGATGAAGACATCAGCATCAACATCCAGTAAATCCTGTTTATCTTTCCCGTGGAGTATGACATACTTGAGGTCGCTGAAGTTACTCCACTTCTTTATCTCCGCCGGCCACACCGAAAAGGTCGGCCTGAGCGGGGCTATGACCAGCATTCGCTTGCAATACCCTTGCTGCTTCAACAGCTTGAATGCTGACAAGGCGATTGCAGTCTTCCCCAAACCTGGATCCAGGAACAGTCCCACACAGGCTTGGCTGAGCATCATCGCGACCGCCCGTTTCTGATAGTCGTGCGGCGTCCATGCAGGCTTGGAGAAAGTTAATGGTAACTGAGCTGTCTGTTCCAACATATACAATCTGCTTGTGTTTAAGAAGCTGTCTATGAACATAATCCTGTAGTCCCCGGGGCTCCTCCCCCGGACGCTTAAACTCTACCCATATTATACCACCATCTGGGGTGATAAACAAGCGGTCCGGCCACCCTGTTCGTCCAAGAGTGTTCAGCTTCAGGTGCAACACATCGTTGTCCCTGGCCCACTCAATGACCCGCTGCTCTATGCTATTTTCTAGCCGACTTTGCATGGTCCCCCCGCATCGCGTGAATATGGACAATTCCGGCAGTACCAGCCCGGACGTGGCGCGAATATCTTGTCGCTTTCTAAAAACCCGACCCGTGTTTCCCACTCTTTGCGCAGTGGTTCAGCCTTATCACGACGAACAACAGTGGCGTTGCTGATATGCTTCTGGTCGATGTAGTATCCGTTGACTATAGCCGTATCAACCTTCGGATGCTGCGCCAGTGCGACCAGCCCGTACAGCTCACGTTGTTCATCGTGGTTGTCGTAGATCTGGCCTGTCTTCCACTCCCACACTACGATTTCATCATTGTCCGGCTTTTCCACGCAATCTAGCTTCGCCTTGAGCCAGCCCTCGCGGTAGGGCGTCTTTTCCCACTCCTTACTCACGCCGCACCATGCCTCCGGCTGGCCCACTTCCTTCAATCGCTCTAGCAAACCAAACATCGGCTGCATCCGCGGCTCCAGGGGGATGGTTTCCCCTTTAATGTACTTCTCGATCACGTTGTGGGCGTTCGTGCCCTTATTGGCGAACGGCGTGCTTTTGTCAGCCAGTCCTTCTATGTATCTGTACTTGTAACGCGCAGCACACTTCTCCCATGTGCCGAGCATCGTATAACTCCAACTCATATGATCCTTCCTTGCTAAAGCAATAGGCCGCTTGCGCGGCCTATAGAGTACTTGATTTTAACACCAGACCCACACTTGACGCGCCATGACCAGCGCGCTAGGAGGTGGGCCAAACGGCATTAGGTAGAGTACCATTGTGTTTTTAACCATGATACCATACTATTAGACGATTAGCAACTTCTATTTTACGATGTGCACCACCAGTTGAGCAAGGACCATGAAGAACAGACCCCCCGCTATAAGGTTGATCTTTGGCACCGCTATGTTGAACGCAGCAATGGCGAACAGCACAAGCGCAACAATCAAGCAGATCAGTGATAACATGGTCCCCTCCCTATTCTACTTCAATCCATGAATGAGCAAGCTCTTGCTTTAGATCTTCCGATAACATAGTGTCCGCCAATTCCACTATGTTATCGCTGAGCAGGGTTTCCTGCAGCACTTCCACCACATCCTGCTTATCCATTGTGTTGACCAACAGTTCCAGCAATATCTTGGCGTCCGCTTCGGTCAACTTGTCTACGTATGTTTCAAAAGATTTTGCCATGAATCCCCCATGTAGCCATCGGTTAACATCCGTACATCGAACTCTATGCTTTCCATTGCTTGTCGCAGCAAGTCCATGTCCTTGGGGTCATGGCCCGTGATATTGACCTCATCGTGTACCGTGGCGTGGAACACCCCGCTTCCTCGGTTGGCGTGCCAGCGGATGATGGCTTCCTTGGTGCAGTCTGCTGCGCTGCCTTGGATAAGGTAATTGAGCAGCTTGTAATCAAACTGCCGTCCGTCCTTGGTACGCTCGCTTCCGTACTCCCGTCCGCCCCATGTTCTAATCTTTTCGCCCTTTCGCCCCCGCTCTAGCACCATCGCCATCAGCTTACCCACGTCCGGAAGTGCCTGGAAGTAGGCGTGCCGGATGGACGCGGCCTCGGCGCTGCTCACTTTGAGTTGCGTGGCGAGACCTGAAACACCTGCGCCGTAGATGATGCTGAATCCGGTAATCTTGACGTGCTTGCGGGGTACGTCACGTCCGCTGATATCAAGTATAAGCTTCTGGCAGGTTTCATGGGCGTCGATTTTGGGGTTCTTCTGGTACTCACCGTAAAGCCTGCCTTCCGCGTAATGGGCAAGGATCCGCAACTCCTGTTGGCTATAGTCACGTTTATACCATCTGCCACCTTCTTCAGGCAGAATGTATTTGCGCATGATGGGCAGCGCAGGCAGTCCGGTAGGTGGGACAACATCATATTCATTCGGAGGATTTTGAAAGTTAGGCCGACTACAAGACAGCCTCCCAGTTCTAGTTCCTTGAGTGTTCTTGTCATCGCGCGCTTGCCTCACGCTATGCCATTCAGGGTGCATCCGCCCCGTGCTTGCACTGAGTGCGAACCACGGCCTAAAGAAACTGCTCAAGCAGTGACTGAGTGCGCTACGATAAGCCAACAAGTTTCCGAGCAAGGGGTCTCGGACTACTGCTAAGATATTATCGCGCGTAGTGCTGCGTCGGCCCGTAGGCGTCAGCCGCCACTCAGTCACTGCTTGAGCCTTCTCTAAGGCATCGGCCAATTCCTCTTTGCTCTCAAGATTACAATCCGGGGCACCCAACTGCCTCTTAACATCATCTTCGCAGCGTAAGAGCGCCGCTTCGTAAACTCGTAGGTCGGCGGCCAGAGCCTCAACATTAACCCGTACACCCTTCCGTTCGGCTTCAACCAGAATAGGGCGAAGTAATTTCTCTCTGTTATAAGGACCAGCATTCACCTTGTCCTTTAGGAATTCATACAGAGCTAGGGTACGGTCAACATCACCCCG
>Ga0075428_100000460_pt1 | contig 40854 bp, 28 predicted proteins | sample RhiMetdeltSRZDD2_FD_75291 | JGI IMG/M metagenome (GOLD analysis project Ga0075428, IMG submission 75291) | Populus rhizosphere microbial communities from Tennessee, USA - Rhizosphere MetaG P. deltoides SRZDD2 | ecosystem: Host-associated > Plants > Roots > Rhizosphere > Soil | place: USA... | reverse complement strand
ACACTCATTGTTTTTCGCCGCGGTGATACTCGGGCTGGTGCTGGCTTACACGGTGGCACTGGTATCAGTAATGATCTGGTCGCAGCGATGCCGGCGAAAACTCCTGACGCAGCCGGCTCAACGGACCGTGCGGCCCGCGTGGGAATATCAGAGCCGCTTCGAATTGTGCGGTTTGCCTTTCGTGCATGTCCGCGTCGGTGGCGGTCTGGCCGCGGAAGGTCAACCGGTCAAGGCGTGGATCGCGGTCGGTGATTGCGCGCTCGGCGTTTTGTTCAGCTTTGGCGGAATCGCCGTTGCGCCCGTCAGCATCGGCGGCCTCGCGATTGGAGTGCTCCCGTTTGGCGGTTGCGCCCTCGGCTTGCTCGCGCTCGGCGGGACAAGCTTAGCTATGTGGTCGTTCGGCGGTCTCGCGATCGGCTGGGAGGCGTTTGGCGGTTGCGCGTTGGCGTGGAAAGCGGCTGCCGGCGGAATGGCTGTCGCACATGACTACGCACTTGGCGGCATAGCCCAAGCGGTCCAGGCGAACAACGAAGTCGCGGCCGCTTTCGCGCGCGACAGTTGGTTCTTTTCCTTAGCACAGGTCGTCTTCCGTCACCTTACGTGGCTGAACCTTCTATGGGTCCTGCCCATGCTTTGGTGGTGGAGCGTTGTGCGGCGCGCAAGCCGATTGGCCCGCGAACCGTTGTGCCGTTCGCCAGCGCAACCGTGAGATGGTTTTACAAACCGATTACACCAGTACGAGGAGAATCGCGTGATGATAGTTCGTATGTCACTTCTGAAGTTTGTAGCACTAAGCCTGTGGTTCATGTCTCCGTTCCTGAGGGGTCAGGCTGCTGGAGTCCAGTTCGCCGGTGTCAACCTCGCAGGAGCAGAGTTCACTGAGAGCAGACTTCCTGGCAATTATGGCGAACATTACATCTACCCGTCGACGCAGGAAGTGGACTATTTCCTCAGCAAAGGAATGAATATCATCCGGCTGCCCTTTCGATGGGAGCGCCTGCAGCCCTCAACCAACGCGCCGTTTAACGCCACCGAACTTGGGCGGATTCAAACGCTGGTAAATCATACGGCTGCACGGGGCGGCTACGTGCTTCTCGATCCGCACAATTATGCACGCTACTACAACACGAACGTAATCGGCAGCCCGAGGTTGCCGATTACCGCGTTCACGAATTTTTGGGGACGTTTGGCTACTGTGTTTCGAAATCATCCGCAGGTGATCTTCGGCCTGATGAATGAACCGCACGACATGTCGACACAGGCTTGGCGTGATGCTGCTAATGCCGCAATTGCGGCCATCCGCGGGCTTGGCGCGACCAATTTGATTTTGGTGCCGGGAAACGGATGGTCGATCGCGCATGACTGGCAAAGCTCCTGGTACGGCACGCCCAATGCCAACGCGATGCTGGGCATCACTGACCCGCTCAACAACTACGTCTTTGAAGTGCATGACTATTTTGATGATCAATATATCTATCAGGACTGTGATCCGAGTGTGGGGATCAGCCGGTTGACACAATTCACCGCCTGGTGTCGAACGTACGGTAAAAGGGGATTCTATGGTGAGTTCGGGGTCAAGACGAACAGTGCGTGCCTGATTGCATTGAGCAATATGCTGGCGTACGTGAACGCAAACGCAGACGTATGGTTGGGCTGGACCTATTGGGCGGCAGGACCATGGTGGCCGAGTGATTACCACTTCTCGATCGAGCCAGTTGCCGGTGTCGATAGGCCGCAGACCGATGTGCTACAGGAAGCGATTCCCATTCCCGAACCAACCATCGAACTGCGGCGGGCGCCGTCTGGTTCCGACGCGGCGTTGAGGTTTACAGCTCGGCGAGGATTTCGGTACCAGCCACAAAGCTCGTTTACGCTGGATAGCGGGTCCTGGATTAATTTTCGAAATCCGATCATTGGCGCCGGACAACAAGTTAACCTGTCCATGAGCACTTCGACCAACGAGCAGAGCTTTTTCCGGGTGAATGTTCAGCGACTCCCATGATCGCGATCCCACACACCCAAAAAAGACTAAGGCGCTGCAACTTGTTCAGAAAGAGTGCTGGACACGCAAATCTCGAATGCCGAAGAGCGCGCCGCTCTTAAAAAAGATCCTCTCAGCATAACCCTTAGCAGGATTGCGTCGATACACTGAACTGGCATTCCAAGGGCCCAGCACAAACGCTCGGAGAACAATTCTGCTGAACCGACCATTCGTTTATCAAAATCTGGAGAATTGTACCCGGTGCCGTGTACTCAGCCATTCCCGCGCTAATGGAAGTGGCTACGATCGTGACGTTTCGGACGGAAAGACCGGCTCTCGAGAGCTAAGTGGGTCTGGCGAACGACGTTGATACTACTTTTATGTGATCCCGGAAATGACTGCGTGGGCATACCAACTGCTCTCCGTTCTCGAAATTTTTGAATCTATCTGAGTAGCTTGTGTTTTGCCGTTTGTGTAGCTTTGTTGCCGTTTGGGTGACTTGTAGTGTGCCGTTTGGTGACAGCCCAAGTGGAGCAAAGAAGAATTCAATGTGGCACCAAAATGTCATGTTGCCGAGACGTGTTTCGGATGGATTCGGAACGACTAAGCAAAGGAGGGATGAACGATGAGCAGTCGATTGGATCGGGTCAAAGATTGGAATGCGTTTGCAATTGAGTGCAAATACCAGCTCGACGTAATGGCGACGAAGAGCGGCGTTTCAGAGCGTACACTACGGCGATACATTCATCAAAAGCTTGGTAGTAGTCCAAAGGTTTGGGTAGATCAGGCGCGCGTTAAGGGTATAACTGAGGAGATATCACAGGGTAATCTGGTGAAGACCGCCGCTGCTGATTTCTACTTCAAACAACGTTCTCATCTATCGAAGTTTTTTAAGCGCGTCACGGGCAAAGCCCCAACAAAATATCGGCAAAGCTGTTGAAGTGTCCGGAATAGGTACCAAATGGCCGCTTTGGGTACCCCATTCCTCTTGCAACGGCGCATGCTCAGGCGAGAGACTCGTTCCGCTACCGAGGAAGCGTTATGGGGCCGTGTTTTTCTTCAAAGCGATTAGCGAGGGGCGTAAAGGATGCAGAGATTGCTGCGAGTCGCGAGCGGTACGCACTCGGAGGTTGTGAGTAGCGGAATCCAACTAAATCAAATGAAAGGAAGGCTATGAATGTACATCCAAGAAGGAAGTCGGTCATCAAGGCGAGTAGTCTGATGCTTTGTGTGACGGCCGTCGTCGCCTATAGCTGGTTTACAAAGGCGCAAATGCGTCGGCAAGTTGCAGAAGCCAGAGCTATCAGTCCACCCGAGATTCGCCTGAATAACGACCTGGTAAGCGGGACCAAATCTCTCGCATTGCCGAAGGACGTGAGCAAGCAATGGTTCGCCGAGGTAAAGCGCAACATTGAAGCCTCCGAATACGAAATTCGCTGGCAAGATCATGTGGAAGCCTACCAATCGCCGAATCGCGGTCAGGGACTGCGTTTTACGTACCTGACCGACGGTTTTCTGGCGGAGCCTCGGATTTATGAAAACAAACCTGATTGGCAGGTCGGAATCCGGCTTTTGGCACTCAAACGGAGTGAAATGTCGATTCCATTCCGCCCAGGAAAGGTGGAAGCAAACGGCAATAAAGCAGAAGCACGAAGTGACGTTTGTCGCATTCAGTACGAGAACGACTCGGCAGGCATGCGGCAAAATTTCGTTCTGGAAAAGCGGCCGGCAGGCAAAGGCGAGCTGGAGCTGGAGTTCTCGGTCAATTTGGAGGGGACGCAGATGGAGGTCGGCTCTGCCCGAGACTCCGTTTCCTTCATGCGAGATGAATCCGGCGGTGCGGAAGTGATGCGCTACAGTGATCTCAAAGTCTTTGACGCGAATCATAAAGTGGTTCTTGCCCAGATGATCAAACGATCGGACAAGAGCTTCTCAATTGTCGTCAATGATCAGGATGCCGAGTATCCGCTTTTGATCGATCCCCTGAGCACGTCCGCGAACTGGAACACCGAGGGCAATCAAAACTACATGGGCTTCGGATGGACCGTCGCGAGCGCTGGAGATGTGAATGGCGACGGCTACAGCGATGTCATGGTTGGGGCTCCGGGATTTGATTGCCTTACCGGAGACGAAGGGAAGGTCTTTGTGTATCATGGTTCCGCCAGCGGTTTGTCAACAACGGCCGATTGGTGGGCAGAAGGGACCACCTCCGGTGACGAGTGGGGATGGGCCATCTCAACCGCCGGGGACGTCAATGGTGACGGCTATAGCGACATTATAATCGGAACGCCCCTCCGCGATGGAGCAACCTACTATGATTCGGGAGCCGTGTATGCCTGGTATGGAAGTTCGAGCGGCCTGGGATCGAGCGGCACGCCCTCGAACGCGGATTGGAAAATCTACGCTGACAATGGTCTCACCAACGCCGCGCACTACATGCACTTCGGTTATTCCGTCTCGACTGCGGGAGATGTTAATGGCGACGGCTACAGTGACGTCGTCATTGGAGCCCCATTTGATACGTGGGCGTCCGGAACTCAACATATCTTTGTGTATCATGGCTCGGCGTGGGGGCTTGAGAGCGGATACAGATACGATTACGGCTTCGGCCAAAACTACGCGATGTGGGGTTTTGCTGTGGCGTTGGCGGGCGATATCAACGGGGACGGCTACAGCGACATTATTGCCAGCGCGCCGTACTATGACAATGGCCACACCGACGAAGGTATAGCCGTTGCCCTTGCGGGATCGTCTTCCGGTGTCAGCACGACATTGTGGTCCGGCGAGGGAAACCAGACCGGCGCTGCGTTCGGCTACAGCCTTTCAACGGCTGGGGACGTAACGGGGGATGGTTACAGCGATGTCATCATTGGTGCCCCTTACTACGATAATGGCCAGACCGATGAGGGAATGGTCTTTGTGCACCGCGGCAGTTCTGGTCTTCCCTATCTTTCAACAAGTCCATGGCAAGCGCAGAGCGATCAGGCATACGCGCTTATGGGCCTGTCGGTCGGATATGCCGGAGATGTCAACGGCGATGGTTACAGTGATATTATCGTCGGAGCACCGTATTACGACAACGGACAAACTGACGAAGGGAAGGTGTTTGTCTGGTACGGAGGAGGCTCTTATTACACCGGACTGGGCGTCCACGCTACGCCGACCAACGCCGACTGGTCCGTTGAGTCGGATCAAGCCTACGCATACATGGGAATGTCTGTTGCGACGGCCGGGGATGTCAGTGGAGACGGCTACAGCGATGTGATCATTGGTGCATATGCCTATGACAATGGACAAACAGATGAAGGCCGAGCGTATGTATACCATGGTTCCTCGGCTGGTGTTTCGCCAACCAGCGCATGGTCGATTGCAGGCAGCCAGGACGCAGCAGACTACGGGATCAGCGTGGCAAGTGCAGGCGATGTCAACGGCGACGGGTACAGCGATGTGATCGTAGGGGCCTGGGCTTTCGATAACGGAGAAAGCAACGAAGGACGGGCTTACGTGTATCACGGGTCCGTCACCGGCGCCGTGGCAACCGCGAGCTGGACGGCGGAAGCCAATCAAGCGTCCGCTCAATTGGGTGTAAGCGTTGCCAGCGCTGGTGATGTCAACGGAGACGGATACGGCGACATCATCGTCGGAGCGAACGGCTACAGCAACGGACAAAGCGTTGAAGGAGCCGCGTTTGTCTGGCTGGGAAGTTCGACTGGTCTGGGCAGCAATGGAACTCCGGCCAACGCTGATTGGCTGGCTGAAAGCGATCAGGTCGGGTACACGCATTTCGGCTACAGTGTCTCGTCAGCAGGGGATGTGAACGGGGACGGTTATGACGACATTGTCATTGGTGCGTATGAATACTCGAATGGCACGTCCCGAGAGGGTGCAGTGTTCGTATGGCACGGCAGCTCAACCGGCCTCGGTTCGAATGGTAACCCGGGCAATGCTGATTGGACGGCCGACAGCAACCAGTCAGGCGTGCCGTTGTTCGGCATCAGTGTCGCGGAAGCTGGCGATGTGAATGGTGATGGCTACGGCGACGTCATCGTCGGAAGCCCTGCCTACAACGACGGCTCAGAAGAAGACGGTCGGGCGTTTGTTTGGCTGGGGAGTTCCACGGGATTGTGCGCGACACCCTGGTACGCCGAAGGCAATCAAGCCGCCTGTTATTTTGGTCGATCGGTCGCAGGGGCCGGAGATGTCAACGGGGATGGGTACAGCGACATCCTCATTGGTTCCCCACTCTACAGTAACGGCCAAAATACTGAAGGACGGGCCTTCGCCTTTTATGGGGGGTCAAGTGGTCTAGGTTCATCCGGCAATCCATCCAATGCTGATTGGAGTGTCGAGTCCAATCAAGCTGACGGCAACCTGGGCTCACGTGTCGCATCGGCTGGCGATGTCAACGGCGATGGCTACAGCGATGTGCTGATAGGTGGAGAGCGTTACGACAACGGCAGCCTGACAAATGCTGGAATCGTGGCGGTTTATCACGGGGGATCGAGTGGGCTGGCAGCCACTGCCGATCTTACGTTGGGCGGGCCCCAAACCGGTGCGCGGCTCAGCCTCGGGCTTGCTTCGGCTGGAGACGTGAATGGCGACGGTTACAGCGACATCATTGTCAGTGCGCCGTACTACAATAATGATGGCATCTCATATACCGAAGGCAGAGCCTGGCTCTACTATGGCAACCTGGAAGAAGGGTTGGACGTGAAGCCACGGCAGTGGAGAACGAATCTGACGACACCCGTCCAACCGGGCCTGCTGACAGGTTCATCCACGCAAGCCGGAGTCGGACTCTACGCGAGAAGCGCGCTAGGCCGTGGAGATGTCAAGATGCAGTATGAAGTCAAGTCGGCGGGTACAGCGTTCAATGGCTCGAGCCTGGATACGACGGCGAGTTGGTCGGATTCCGGCACCGCCGGCGTCGCCATCAACACGGTCAAGAGCGGACTCTCGAGCGGGACCCAATACAAGTGGCGAAGCCGGATCAAATACCGGTTGTCCGAAGGTTTGGTGCAACCCTACGGCCGATGGATATATCCGCCGCTGAATGCGCCAACGGAAATCGACTTCAGAACAAATTAGTCGGTTAGGCCGAAGAACAGGGCGCTTTGAAGTGAATTCAAAGCGCCTTTTTAGTCGTCAAACAAGCGAGCTTCACCGCCGCACTAGTTTTGCACTATCCATTCTCATCAAGATCTCGCCCTTGCAGAAGTGCAACTCGACGGTCAAGTCAATCTCTTCTGGTCCGTAGTCGACTTCAAAGTCGCGGGCCATTTCGATCCAACCGTGCGTATCTGTGAAAAAGTCTCGTCTCCCTTTTCCGACGGTGCCCAGGATAGCGCCGGCTGCTGGCCTATCCCTGTGAAAAGCGGCACGCGGTGCGAGGTGCGACCGATTCAAAATCTCAATGCCAGACGCTCGGATCTCTGCCTTGAAAGTGTATTTGCCAGGTTCCAGCAGCACTCGCGTCCGGAATCCAGCGCTCTCAAGGGCCTGGGGCGAATGGATGCGCAAAACACGTTTGCCTTCAATCATCTCTTCACTCGTCTCCATCGGCGGAGTCGACCAGGATTTCCATCCGGAAAGTGCCGCGAGCCCGTCATTGCTGAAGTGAACGGGTTGCAACCCCTGTGATCGGAGGCGCTCGGTGATATTGGAGGAGCGGTGGACGATAATATCGTAGAGGTCCAAATAATTAGATTGAACTTTGCTTTTCAGGTCACCGGCAGCAGCAGCAATTCGCTCCGCGGCAGCCCTGGTGCGGTTTGTCAGCGAACTCGCCGTAAGCAGATTCGTCGATAGATGATGCAGAGTTCGAAAGTACATCGCTCGCCCCTGATGCGTTCTCAGGACTGCTTTGGTGAGCACTTTCTCAGGCGATAGCGCGCGGCTGAACATCGGGTCATAAAATGTCTTATCCAAACCGTGGGGCATCACCACCATGTGGCCGGAGACTGGATCGTGATAGATTCGATAGTTGTTAGCCTGAACATCGTAACCATCTCTTTGACCTGTAAGATGTTCCATGGCGATGAATGTGATGAATCGCTGGGTATCCAGTGTCTTTGAGAGTCGAGCCCATCGCTGGTCGGGGTCCTGCTCCTGCGTCGCCATCCACAGTGCCCTCAAATCTGCCTGGGTTTCATCGGAGCCGTTATCCTGTTCCAGCCGCTGGTCGATGTCTCGAAAACCGCCCTCATAGAGGTTGCCGCTGTCTTGCGAGAAATGCTCCCGCAGGAAACGTTTTGTAATACCTTCGACAACAACATACAGGCCCAGGTCGCGCCCGTTCAACTTTACACGGGCATGCGTCACTCGTGGCGCAGGCACACCCGCATCGCGAAACAACTCATTGGCCAGATATTCGCGCAGAAAACTGGGATCAGCAGCCGCGTTGTTGAGCATGATCTTCGTGAGGCCAAAGAATTTTTGGTCGGTGAATTGGTTGAATTTGACAGTAAAACTCGGCTTACGATCCAAAGGCTGATACGTGCTTCGTCCCTTGAGGCGCACGCCGACATCACGAAAAACCTGATTGTCAGTTCTGAAAGTGCCTTTCACGTATGTTCGATTTGATTCGTTCAGGCTCTGGAGCGCTTTCTCGTCCAGGTGAAGTTCGAGTGAAGGAACTGAGGCACGGTTGAATAATTCCTCGCCGGATCTTGAGGAAGCAAACGTCGCAACTACGGAAACAGTGAGTAGCAAGACGGTCGAGCAGTGGCACCTGTATTGTGCGGTCATAGATAAACTATTCGTAAAATTTACAGCCAAACATACCCTGTGATGTAGTTAAAAAGTTCTGAATGTCCGAAATGGGTACCAAATGGCCGTTTTAGGTACCTCTTTTCATTGCGTCACGCCTGAGCAACGGGAATCGAGCGCGATGCGATGGCTTGTCAGTTCTCCAACGATCTGCCCTTGTTCATTGCGCCGGGCTTTGTCAGGAATACAAGAAGATTCTCAATTTCGGCCTTGAATAGTGGTGCCCGCGACAGGACTTGAACCTGTACGATGTTACTCACTAGAACCTGAATCTAGCGCGTCTGCCAATTCCGCCACGCGGGCACGAAAGGGACAATAGTTAAGCACAATTTCGGCGGCTCGCAAGTGGTTTGGTGGAGGGAAAGTGTGGGTGGGGACGAAAATTTCGGGCAAAGACAGCCGTGAAATTGGTCGGTTTTGATGGAGGGCCCTTTTGCCGCTTTGATGCGGGACTCCGACGCGGACGGGACGCGAGGCGAGTTGGTGGGCGTTTTGAAAGCTTCGGACAAGCACACTCGTTTCGATCGCTCCCGGTCTCATTCTCTTTTAGTCAGAGACTCCTTTCGTCTGCTACAGAGGGCGAGTTGTGGCCTGCAAAAATTCCGTCAAGAATTTTTTTTGGCAAAAAATGTCCGCTCCTGTCCTCTCGTGTCACTTCCTGTCACTTCCAGTCACATTCGATCTTCGGGTGAGCGCAGCCGGTATAAAACCGGGTGTATAATGTGCGCATGACAATATATAATGAAGAACAGTCAGAAGGTAAAAATGCGGAGCTGGACGTGCGGGCGCGCGAACTGGAGGTGTTCGATGCGTTCACGGCACGCGCCCTGAAACTGGTGCGCGATGGGAAGAACGAGTTGCTTGCCGATGCCTGTCGGCTGGCTGACACGGCGTTCAAAGCGGTGCGCGGAGAGGCTTCCAGCGGGCAGGGGAGCACGATTGGCGAAGAGGGCATTCAGCGCTGGCTCAACGACATCGGCAAGGCTTACGAAGAGTTGCGCGCGGAGAAGGCCGTGGGGATCAACGGAGGGAAGGACGTATGATCTCCCCACGCTTTCTGAGAGTCGCTTTCGATGCCGGCTGTCCCGAGGATCAACTTAAAAATCTCGCGCGCGCAGGCATTCTGTTGCAGCCACGACAATTGGCGGCCAGCGCGGCCGCGCGAAAGTGCGATGAACCGGACGGATTCAGTGCGATTGGGTATGGCGGGGCGCGCGGCGGCGGCAAAAGCCACTGGCTACTGGCGCAAATGGGCGCCGACGATTGCCAGCGGCGGCCCGGCCTGAAATGCCTGTTGCTGCGCAAAGTGGGCAAGTCGAACCTCGAGCAGTTCGAGGATTTTCGCGCCCGCCTGTTCTGCTACCTGCCCCATGACTTCAGCATCCAGCGCCGGACGCTCACGTTTGCCAATGGCAGCAAAATCATCGTCGGGCATTTTCAATGCGAAAGCGACGTGGACGCATATTTGGGGCTGGAATACGACGTGATCGGGATCGAGGAGGCAACGACGTTGTCGGAACGAAAATACCTCGACATCACGACTTGCTGCCGAACCTCCAAACCAGACTTCCGGCCCAGGATATATTCAACGACCAATCCCGGCGGCGTGGGTCATGTATGGTATAAAAAGTTGTTCGTCACGCCACATTTGCGGGCGCTAGCCGGGGAAGACACTGCGAGCGCGACGGGGCCGAAAACGTGCTTTATACCGGCGCGCGTGACGGACAATAGTTTCACCGACCCGGATTATCCGACCAAACTTGCAGCGCTCACCGGTTGGCAAAAGCGCGCCTGGCTCTATGGCGATTGGGATATCGCGGCCGGACAGTTCTTTAGCCGGTTTCGCCGCGAAGCTCACGTGATCGACCGGTTCGATCCGCTGTCCGCGCACGAATGGTTCGCGGCGCTGGATTACGGCTTCACGCATTACACAGCGGTATTGCTCGGCTGCAAGGACGGCGACGGAAACATTTACGTGGTCGACGAGCATCTGCAGCGGCAGTGGCTGCCCAAACAGCACGTCGAAGCCGTCCGCGCGATGTTGCGCCGGCACGGATTGCGCGACGATGATCTGTCGCGGTTTGTCGCCGGTGCGGATGTGTTCAGCACCACGCCCATCGGGACGACGATCGCAAAGCAATACGAGGAACTCGGCTTCCCGCTGCGCCGGGCGAACATGGATCGAGTGAACGGCTGGGCGGAGCTACTGCAGCGCTTTGGCGACCCGGAAACGGCTATAAAGCCTACGCTGTTTATACATCATCGCTGCGCCCGCCTGATCGAGACGATCGCATCCCTGCAACACGATCCCGCCCATCCGGAGGATGTGCTCAAAGCGGATGTGGACGAGGAAGGCAACGGCGGCGACGATGCCGCCGATGCGCTGAGGTATCTGGTGCACAGCAAAGTGCCTGAGACCAAAGTGGTAAAGCTGGGTTGGTGATTGGAAATGCAAAGTGCAAAATGAAAAATTTAAAATGCAAAATTAGGCGACGTGGCGTTCGCCGGATTGATTGCGATGCTGTGGCACTTGGCCATTTGTTGGTTTTGCCGGCGGCTGTGACAGGCGCGCATTCGCTTTTGCGGTGATAATCGATTGAGCGACAATTTTGCAGAGTTGCTCGCACTCGTCGATTAGTGCTGTAACACCTACCGGCTTAAGCAAATTCGCCTTGATCACAAAACGCAGCCAACCGCGGCTTTCCCGCAATTCCTTTAATGCAATGTTCAGCTTATGGACAAAGTCGGCGCGACTTTCTCCCGCGCTACCTTCGTCATAATTCGGAGGAGCCGACGTCCGCTCCGAACGAGTTGGTTAGCAACATGGCGCCCCAAACGTGTATCAGGAAGCGCATCGACAGCTTTACCTACTCGCGCAGCAAAGTCCCAAAGCCGATCGGACAACTCAACATCCGCCACATTGAAACGGCCCGCTTCGGCATGTCCTCGATTTTGAATTTTAAACTTTGCATTTTCCTCCCTTAGAGGTCTTTCATCTGGGCTTCTCGCAAATGTTCCAATATTCAAACGCCAGGCGCATCATCCGCTCCAGCTCGTCGAAGTTCACCGGCTTCACCATGTAGCTGTGGGCTCCCAGCGTGTAGGCGCGGCGAATATCGTTCTCCATCCGCGAGGTGGTCAGCACCACCACGGGCATCTGCCGTTGCTCCGGGTGGTCGCGCAGCCAGGCCAGCAGTTCGAAGCCGTCCGACACGGGCATGTTGAGGTCCGTAAAAACAATCGACGGCAAAGGATGCGCGCCGCGGTCGCCAAAAGCGCCATCGCCGCGCAAATACGCGATCGCTTGCTGCGAGTGCGGCGCCACCTGCACCCGCGACTTGATGCCGCAGTTCTCCAGCGCCGCCTGGAACAGCGTGACGTCGCGCGGGTTGTCATCCACGATCAGGATGCAGGGCGAATTTTCCATTCGTAAGTGGGATAGCACGGAAGCAACAGACAGGGAAATGCAAAGTGCAAAACGGAACTTGGGCGCCTCATTCTATCGGTCGGCGCGCTGTCAGGTGCTACGCCCGCGAATCTGATCGCCGCTCACCCGGAGGCGGAATGACACCGCCGGGCAAAACACCGGCATCATAGCGGAGCTTCGCCACCGCGGCGGAGATCTCTCCCACCGTGCAAGGAGCTTGCACCGTCGCATCGGCTGAGCCACCCGGCACTTCACCCAATGCGGCCAATTGGTCGGGCGTACCCACCACCATCACGCGAATCGCGTGAATCGGCGCCGACGACTTGATGAAATCCAGCAACCGTCCGCCATCGCCGGCGCTGCCAAGATCAATGATCAGAAGTTCCCATTTGGAGCGGCTGCCGGCGAGGAGCGCCGAGATCACGTCCGCCGCGCCCGAAAACGTGTTCAGGGCGTCCACTTTCAGGGCCGCTTTCACCAGGTCGATGAACGAGCGGTTGGCGCTCAAGACGTAAATGGACACGCCGGATTTAATAGCACCAAAGTTGCCAATATTCAATGAGAAACAGGGGGAGCTCTCTCCTCTCTGACTTCGACTTAAGAGCCGGGCAGCAGAACGCCAAGGAGGTGGGGGTTGGGGAACCCCGCTGAAGAAACGATTCTACCACCCGGCCAAAATTTTCGCCGAATTACTTCGGCCACATACACTTCCGCGGCACATCTTAGGGTAAATCCAACCCCGGAAATGTGAGGACACTGTGACGGTCGTCACGCTCCAAGTCAATCAAAATCTGCGCAGGGATTCAGCGTCCGAAAGCACCTGTCATGCCATACAGTATCGCGCCGCCGAAAATAAAGTCCGGAAAAATCACTGGGGGTTACCCAATACTCGTCCAACCCCCTGTGCGAGGATGGAGCCGTAGAAAAAGAAAACTATGAAAAATATTGGCAAAACTACGGCGGATTCAACCATCCAGAATCCGGAATCTGAAACCCAAAACGCGACCCGGGCCCAGCTCGATCTTTCCTTCAGCGGGATCAAAGCATGTCATCGCCCGGCCTGGCGCCGGCGGCAGATACTGCGTGCCCGCGCCGCCTGGTGGTTCGGCCAAATGCGCCGCGCGGTCGAGGGCGCCGTCGAATGGCGCCCGGCCCCGTCGCCTCGTCCTGAACAAGGCACGCTCGACCTGACCCGCCCGACGGAATTGACATTCAAGTAATGCTAAAGGCCAGTCCGCCAAACCAAACCGCGTGATCAAATGACAGCTATTTGATCACGCGCAGAAACACGAAAGACCAACCATGTAAACCTCTATGAAACAGCAACCGACCAGTGGCAACTCGGCCACTTTACCAGCTACCACGTCTGCCCCGAACGCCGATTTTCTCACCGCGAGCGAATTGGCGACGGTGCTTAAGATTTCCGTCCGCACCATACGGCGCTGGGAAAACGAAGGGATGCCGATACGGCGCCGGAAACGGGTGGTACGTTTTCCCCTCGCCCAAATTCGCGAATGGATGAAGGTGACAATGCGTGCGTGATGGGCGCTGCGCCGTGCTAAGGCAAACTCAGCGAACTGCGCACGCCCACGCCCGGGCGGTTCATCACATGGGTAGATCATGATGGTGTTGACGTGCGCAGTGCTCGACCGAGAGAATATCATAGCTGCCTCCGTGGCAACGGGTGGTGGACATGGGTGCACCCTTGGATACGTGGGCTTAAATCGATAATCACTTTGAAGTCTGAAGCATTCTGGACCGATGTAATATGCGTCGATTGAGAAACTGATGTCGGAGATGAATTACCAGTTCGACCTCGAAAAATGGATGGCGATGTTTCCTCTGGAAGAGCCCCATGGGCACTATTATGGGGCCACCATTACCGGCCCCCGCCACCTTTGTAACAATGAGTGGCTACGAAGAGGGATGCAAAATCAGTATCACTGGGGGAAGCCGATTCCCTCAGACCTTTTTGTAATGGCGGAAGGAGAGCCCGAAAATCGATTTGCGACTAAGATAGGTGGGCTGCCTTATCAATTGGCTTCTGCTTCATGGCCTGCTTCGAAAGGGGGGAACCCTTTGAATTTTGTGGGACAGATTAACTTTTCCGATTCCACCGATATAGTCGGAAAGCAGCCTGGCGACTTGCTGCTCATTTTCGCAAACAACGATGAAGGTTGGTTTCAGGATTTTTACTTCGAGTGGCAACCGATCATTGAACATCCCAAATTGGTCACGAATCTTCCCAATTTCAGAAATCCGATTGCCCCGTGTTACGGTCACCGCTGTCGAGTAAATAACTTTCCCAATGCGAAACGAAAGGACACGCGGACAGAATACCCCCGATGCCACGGGAAAGACGTCTGGAGTGACTTCTTGATATTGCAATATCAAGGCACTCAGATTGGGCGGGCAGCCTTCCAACCGCAGCCGTCCGCCACTGCGCAGAGCCCGTTGCTTTGCACGGTTTCGTCTGTTCAACCCGATTTGCACGAAGCATATCCGTGGGTGAACAGGGAAGAGCCGCTGTGCGATGAAGACAAGTGGACAGTTGATAACCCCTATCTGATGATTGGTGATCTGGGGTGTATATTTGTGCGTCGAAATTGGCTTGGGCGACTTACCGTGGGTGAGCAATGCTACTAAATCAGTGCCTAATCAGACGCTGCAGCGACTTGAGCGGTCTGGGGGAGACCGCGACGGGACTGAAACGCGAATAACGCAAGGGCTTTTCAAAGCCCTTTAATTAATCGTCGCCCGGGGGCGCATTAACTAGAGCCTCCTTACCGCTGCCGATCCGCCCCGTTCGGACGCAATACGCCAAATAGAATCGTTGGACCGACTGGGCAAGCTGTCGGCCGCTACAAGTCGTTCTTCTTCCCAATAAAATTGCGGGTTTTGGGGCGCATCTTCGATTTCCAAAACCCGTCAACAAATATTTTAGAGAATTTTGTCCGCTCCTGTCACCTGGTGTCACTTCCTGTCATCTCCTGTCACCTCGGCTCGCTGCCACGTCAAAGTTGTAAAAAATCAGTGGTATAATGATGGCGTGAAAGGAAACAGTATATGCAGTTAAAGTTTAAGTATAATACGCAGGATGAAATTCCTGAGGAACATAAGGAGTTCTATGTCGAGCGCGATGGCGCGTGGTGCGTGGACGTGCAGGGCGCCATCGATGCCCAGCAATTCGAGCAACGCGAGGCCGAATTGGCCGCAGAACGCAATGCCCTCCAGGGCGAGCGGGACGCGCTGACCGCGAAGCTGACCGAGTTGCAGCGCGTTAATCACGGCGCAGGCGCCGCCGGCAGCGGCGAGGATGCCACGACCCGCTATAACAATCCGTTTCGACGGGAGACCTTCAACCTCACCCGGCAGGGAGAAATCTGGCGCAAAGACCCGCGCCGCGCCCGCGCGTTGCAGGAAGCGGCGAGATAACACCACGGACGCGACAACACCAAAGTCCCATGAATGACCAATTTCGAATGACCAATGACGAAAGAAATCCCAATGACGAAATCCGAATTCGTCATTCGGGCTTCGACATTCATTCGAAATTAGACATTCGTCATTCGGCATTTTGTCCCCAACCACACACTAACTAACCAACAACCACAACCAACCTATGGCCAAAACCAAACTCACTGACATCGTCGTCCCCGCCGTGTTCGCGCCTTACGCGCTCGAGCGCACCACCCAACTCTCACGCGTCATTCAATGCGGCGCCGTCGGCACCGATCCGCAATTCGAGTCGCTCGCCCACGGCCCCGCCAAGACGGTCGACATGCCGTTCTGGAAGGACCTGACCGGCGACAGCGAAGTCTTGAATGACTCCGCCGAACTCACGCCGGACAAGATCACCACCGCGCAGGACAGCGCTGCCGTGCATAACCGCGGCAAAGCCTGGGGCGCCAACATCCTCACGAAATGGCTCGGCGGCGAGGATCCCATGGCTCGCATTGGCGACCTGGTGGCCGGTTTCTGGGCGCGCGACCTCCAAACCATGCTCATGAAGACTCTCGACGGCTTGTTCGACAACACCGCCGGCGTCTTGCGCGTCACCCATCGTCTCAACATCTACACCGACGTCGCCAGCCCCGCCGACGCCGCCAAGCTCACCGGCACGACGTTTATCGACGCCCTGCAGAAACTCGGCGATCACTCTCTCGAACTCGTTGCCGTCGCCATGCACAGCGATGTGGAAGCAAGCCTGCGCAAGCGCGACCTCATCAGCTTCCGTCCCGACAGCGAAGGCAAAGCGGCCATCGAAGTGTTCCAGGGCCGGCGCTTCTTCGTGGATGACGCGTGCCCGAAAGTCAACGGCACCAACTCACCGGCTTATACCACTTATATCTTCGGACGCGACGCCTTCGCTTATGGCGCGGGCGCAATGGACCCGGAAGAAGCCGCCGAGATCGACCGCAACGCGCTGGCCAGTGACACGTTCCTGGTCAATCGCAAGCGTTTCATCCTGCATCCGCGCGGCGTGCGCTGGCTCGGCGCACCCGCCGGCGCGAGCCCGACCAACGTCGAAATCGCCACCCCGGCCAACTGGGTAAAGGTCTACCAGGACAAAAACATCCGCATCGTGGCCGTGAGGCACAACGTATAAAGCGCAACTTTATACCACAGTAAATGAAAGCCGAAGCCCGAATGACGAAATCCGAAAGAATGCCGACGGACGAAGCACAAATTCGTCAGTGGACATTCGGATTTCCTTCGGGTTTCGGCATTCGTCATTCGAAATTGGCTCACTCTGCACCCTCAACCCTCAACTGATCTATGGTTCTCGTTAAAGAAGACGGCTCCGGCAAACCCGACTCCAACACCTACGCACTCGTGGCCGATGCAGACGCCTTCCACGAGGGCCACCTCTACGCCACGGCCTGGACGGGCGCCTCGACGGCCAACAAGGAGAAGGCGCTCGTCCTTGCCACGCGGCTCATCGACGCCAGCTATCAATTCAACGGCGGCAAGACCAAAAGCACCCAGGCCCTCCAATGGCCCCGCGAAGGCGCAATCGATCCCGACCGCCTCGCACTGGCGCAAAATATTTTGTCGACCGTGATCAGCTCGTACTTCGAGAGCGACAAAATCCCGAAGGTCCTCATCGATGCGACCTGCGAGATGGCGCGCGAAGTGTTGATCGCCGATCGCACCGACACGCCGGACGGCGAAGGCGTGTCCCAGTTGGGCCTCGTTGGCACCGTGAACGTCACCTTCGACAAGCGCGACCGCCAGCCAATCATCTCGCGCTTCGTCCAGGCGATGCTCAGCAAGCTCGGCACATTGATCCACGCCGAATCCGGCACGGCAAGGCTGATACGTGCCTAACGACCACGAGCAAGGACACACTATGAATGACGAATTCCGAATGACTAATGACGAAAGAATGACAAATACCCAAGCCACAATTCGTCATTCGACCTTCGTCATTTTGCCTTGTCTGAGGAGGCGCACTTATGAATGACAAAATCCGAACTCGCTATGCGAGCTTGGGCATTCATTCGGCATTAGTCATTCGTCATTTGACATTTTGAACTATGACTCTCGACCTTACATCCCTCACCCAATCCATCCTCGCGAGCGTCTTCAACCTCGGCGGCGATGTCGTGAAAGACGTCACGTACGTCCGCCCCGCATCGCTCTCCCGAGAGACCGGCGCGAGCGCGCCCAACGAAGTGAGCGTCGCAACCAAAGCTGTGATCGGCGCTCCGCCTCCCGGCACGCCCTTGGCGCGTGTCAGCGAGCGTGAAAAGCTACTCATCCGAGCCGTTGATATAAATGCCATCAGCGCGCCCGCCGCCGGAGATTATATCGTGCAAACCTCCACCGGTCTGCGACGCGAGGTCATCTCGGCGACGCTCGATCCCACCGGACAGGTCTGGAGCTTTCACACGATCCGCTCGCTGCACCAGGACTTCGGCGATCTCACCGCGCACAGCACCTCTGAAGACTGGGGCGACCTCACGGCGGCGACCGACGTGGAAGATAGCGGAGCGCTCTATGAATAGAGTTAAAAAAGTTAAATCAGTTAAATCGTTAAATGAGGAAGCACTCCGCGCAGCGGCTGATTCGACTGATTTAACTCATTTAACCCTTTTAACTCATTTAACAAACACATGACTCCCGAACGCACACGTTTACTGCTCAACGTCCTCTCCGTCGAGGAAGTCCTGGCGCTGCTCGACCTGAAGCAGGACAAGGGCACGGCCCCAGCACAGAACCCGGCGCCCCAAACTATCGAGCCAGGTCTCTTTGGCGCGGGCACCGACGGCGGCATTGTCTTCGACGCCACGTCTACCGTGCTCGGCATGTCGCCATCGGCCGGCGTTTACACTCTCTCGCGCTCCATCTTTCCCAGCTCCATGATGGTGCACACCGGCGTAACGGTCCGCACGGCTGGTTATCGCATTCTCGTCAGTGACGTGCTGACGAATTACGGCACGATTGCTCACGCCGGTAACAACGGCGCAAACGCGGCCAACCAAAACTCGGTCGCCGGAGGATCTGCCGCCGCCGCGGTGGAGGTCGGCGGCGGCAGCGGGGGCGGAGCGAGCGGCGCAGGCACACTCGCCAGCGGCAACAGTGGCACCGTCGGCAACTCCGCGAGTAATGCCAGCGGCGGCGCAGGTGCCAACGGTGGGAGCGGGGGCGGCGTCCCTGCTGGAAGCAATGGAGGCAGCGGGGGCGCAGGCGGCCCTCTAGCGCTCAAACCGTTCCGCGCTTTAACTCACCACCTCCTCGTGGGCACGGCGTTGCTCACCGGCGGTTCGGGCGGCGGAGGTGGTGGCGGTGGAGCCAGCAGCGGCGGAGCCAACTTCGGCGGCGCAGGGGGTGGGGGAGGCGGTGGCGGCGGCGTGCTGTTGATCTTCGCGCACACCATTTTCAACTATGGCCGCATCACCGCTGCGGGCGGCAACGGCGGCAATGGCGCCAACGGCGTCGCTGGAAACGCAGGCGGAGGAGGAGGAGGCGCGGGCGGTGGCGGTGGAGTTTTATATGTAGTTTATACCACCTGCGACGGCACCGGCCTGCTCACCGCCGCCGGCGGCATAGGCGGCGCGGGCGGTTCCGGAATCGGAACCGGAAATTCCGGAAATTCCGGAATCGACGGTGCCCCCGGCAGCCTCCTCCGCTACAACGGCACAAGGAGGACGTGGGAATGAACAACGTCAGTAGCCGCCGAGGTAACGAGGCGCACTTCTCAACCAATGACGAATGTCGAATGACGAATTCCGAAAGAATGCCGAATGTCGAATCCCGAAGCTCTCGCTTACTGCTGGATCGTCGAAGCGTATTCGTCATTCGTGCTTGGTCATTCTTTCGTCATTCGACATTGGTCATTCGTCATTTTCCCTCACTCTGCACTCTTAACTCTCAACTCTGCACTTGAATATGCCTAAACAAGTACGACTCCGCCGCGGCACCACCGCGCAACACTCCGCCTTCACCGGCGCGGAAGGTGAAGTCACCTTCGACACTACCAAAAAGGTCCTCGTCATTCACGATGGCGTCACCGCTGGCGGCAAGCCGGTGGACGGCTTCGTGAGATTCAATCCGGGCTCGCCGACCACCCAACAAACGGTCGCCGGTCCGCTAAATCTCGCCGGCGGCGACTCCGAAACCTACGCGTTGTCCGTCACCAATCAGGCGAGCTTCAACCAGGTGGTCATCAATGCCGACGCGCAGATCAAACGCATGCTGCTGCTGCAGGAAGCGTTGACGTACGCGACCAACGTGAGCCTGAACTTCCAGACCTTTGGCGGCAAACGTCTCACGCTCGCCGGCAACGTCACCTTTAGCGCCACCGGCCATCTCTTCGGCGCGTACTTGATCGTGCGCATCGTGTGCGATGGTACCAGCCGCACCCTCGCGTTCCCGGCCGGATGGAAATTCGTCGGCGCCGCCGCGCCCACCACCATCAACGCCGGCAAAACCGCTCTGCTTCGCCTCTGGTCCTTCGGCACCAACGACGCCGAAGTCGTGGCGCAATACCTCGTGGAACCGTGACGATTAAAACTGACCAGAACTGACCAGAACTGACCAAAAATGCCAGGGGGGCCAATGACAAAACCCGAATGCCAAATGACGAAAGAAATCCGAATGACGAAGTCCGATACTTATCCCATTGGAGCTTCGTCATTCTTTCGACATTCGTCATTAGTCATTCGTCATTTACCGCGTCCGCGCCTCTGCCACGCCAATTCAATAATCCAAACGAAAGGAACAGATAACATGAACAAACTAAACCTCCTCCACTCGATGCTCTCGGCCATCTGCCTGGGCGTCCTCGCCTGGGTCGCGCACACCACCGCCGAGAGCAGCCAGTCCGTCGCCGCGCTCAAGGTCGAAGTGCAGGCGATCAAAGAAGCCATGAACAAAAACGAACGCACCACCGGCGAAGCCCTCGCGCGTCTCGAACGCCTGCACGAACTCAGCCGCGGCGTGGCGAAACGCTAATGAATGACGAATTCCGAATGACTAATGACGAAAGAAGCCCAAATGCTCAAAACCGAAATCCGAATTTGCCGCTCGAGGTTCGACGTTCTTTCGGATTTCGCCATTCGTCATTGGGAATTCTTTCGGCATTCGTCATTAGTCATTCGTCATTTTCCAACTATCGAACCTTAATCTCGCACTAACCTTATGCCTATCCAATCCACCCACCCCGACTACGAACTCTACACCCCTTCATGGAGCCGCGCCCGCGACGTTCTTGCCGGCGAGGACGCCGTCAAAGCGGCAGGTGAACGCTACCTGCGCCGCATTCAGGACCATGACCTCCTCGATTACGACAAATATCGCGCTCGCGCCTCGTTCTATAACGCCACCGCGCGCACCGCCTCCGGCTATATAGGGATGATCTTCCGCCGCGCGCCGTTTGTGAAGCTGCCGCAGACGCCGGCGATGGACGACTTCTCCAACGACACCGATCTGCTCGGCACCACTTTATATGGCTACGCCAAACAGATCGTCACCGAAGTCGTGCACGTCGGCCGCGCGGGCACCTTGCTCGATTGGGAACAAACCGAAGGCCGCCCCTACGCTTCAATGTACCGCGCCGAGGACATCGTGAATTGGCGCGTGGACCGGGTCCTCGGCCGCTCGGTGCCGACGCTGATCGTCCTTGCGGAACAGGTCAACGCGCTCGGCCGAGACGAGTTCACGCCGCAACTAATGGAGCAGCGCCGCGTGCTCAAGCTCGTGCCCGACGGACCGCAATACCGCTGCGAGGTCGAGCTCTGGCGCGAAATTCCCCGCCCCGGTCTGAAGCCCGAGTGGATGCTCGCCGAACGCCACACGCCGCTGCGGCGTGGCGAGCCGTTGCGGCAAATCCCGTTCGTGTTTCACGGTCCGCGCCACTCGCGTCCCGCGGTGGAACGCCCGCCCCTCGACGACGTGATCGCCGTGAATCTCGACCATTATCGCCTTGATGCCGACTACAAACACGGCATTCACTTCACCGCCCTGCCCACGGCGTGGGTCGCGGGCTTCGATCCGAAAAATCAACTCAAGATTGGCTCCGCGATTGCGTGGACCAGCCAGGACCCATCGGCCCGCGCCGGCTACCTCGAATATCACGGCCACGGCCTGGAAAGTTTCGAACGCGCCCTGGAGCGCGATGAGCGCCTCATGGCGCTGCTCGGCTCCCGCTTGCTCGAAGGCCAGAAGCGCGTCGCCGAAACCGCCGAAGCCCTGGCGATTCGCCAGTCCGGCGAAGAAAGCATCCTCGCCAACATTGCCACCACCGTGAGCGAAGGCCTCACCCAGGTCTTGCGCTGGGCCCATTGGTGGAGCGCCGAAGACCTGCCCGCAACCACCCAACCCGAAGACCTCGGCGACGACCAACTCGTCTTCGAACTCAACACCGACTTCGGCATTACCGGAATGACCGCCCGCGAACTCCACGCCGTTGTCTCCGCCTGGCAAGCCGGCGCCTTCAGCCGCGACACCATGCTCGAACTGTTCCGCAAAGGCGAAATCCTCCCCGACGGAAGAACCAACGAGGAAGAAGTGCGCTTACTGGAAAAGTCGAACGACCAAGCGGCACAGATCAACTCATGAGATTTCCGTAACAAAGAAACTACAACAGACAAAACATCAACGAACCAGAAACTATGAAGAAACTAACACTACTAATCACCGGCTGCATTTTTGCACTGGTCATTCATGTCTCCCAAGCGGCCGAAGTCTGGATACAATGGGGCACTACCACCAACGGCGCCGGAACAATGGCCGATCCAAAAGTCGTATCCAGCGCTTCCGAGTTCGACGCTTACATGAATAGTCAACCCGAAGACGCCACAATTCACCTGTTGGCAGGTGAATTTCTCACCGCCGGCCTTCCTGACGGCTCTGCGACTCCGGGCGTCGTAGTAAAGAAAGGACAAAAAATCCGTGGCGCAGGAATAGACTCCACCATTGTAAAAATCGCAAGTGGTGGTACGGGCTATCTGATGGCTTTCAACCCCACAAATGCGGTGCTGCAACATCGGGCTGAAATCTCCGATATGACGATTGATTGCAACCTTCAGGGGCAGACCAGTCCAGCAAACTGTTCTGGGGCTGCCCTGTGGGGGAGCGACACGAGACTGAGTCGTATCAAGGTAATTAACTGGGGGTCTACTTCCGGCGAGTGCTTTGTCATGCGACTTGGCTACTGGGATAACTACCATTCGCAGGCCGGCCAGGGCGATCAGTTCGCGACCAACTGCATTATCGAAGAAGTCGTAATTACCCAACCAGGTCCAGTCGCGCACCAGGATGGCACAACGGCTATTCAGATTGTGGGTTTACCAATTGATAACCTGACCGGCCCATATCCCGCTCAAGGGCCAACTTTCAATGTGCCTAGCCCGGGGTGGGTTCGAGGCGCGGTTGTTCGCGGTTGCCAGCTTATAAACATTCACGCCGGATCAGCCGGTAACGGCAAGCCGACGTATTTCCAGGGATTCGGCGTTGGCGCTGGAACAGAGAACCTCAAACTGCATGACAACTATGCAATCGACTTGGGTGGGCCTAGCAGTAGAACCATTTACTCGGAGGAGGCCTACTTCCGAAATGTGGCTATTGAAAACAATTTCTTTGTCGATGTTAGCTGCGCGTATTTCTTCAACTCTACACACACTAACTCCGCCAATTACATGCGGGAGAATCTCGCTATTCGCGACAATTATATTGTGCTTCGAAACGATGAAAACGCAATGACCGCGATCGGATTCTACATATTGCATTGTAAAATCAATAACCTCACAATCGCCAACAATTACATTGTTGGCGGACTTGGAGATATACCATCTTCGCGCACCGCCATTTCAATCGGCGACAGCGCGTTGAACCTCAGTGTTGAGGACAACGTTATCGACGCTCCCGGCACGAATGGTTATGACCTGTCTATTACGGGGGGGACTACTTTGAGTTCGTTTCAGGGAAATCGCCGGCAGGATGGCAGCGAGATCAGCTATGCTCCCTTCATCTCGCCCATTAACGGAGCAGCGGAGGTTGTCTTCACTCCGAGTCAGGTCGGTTGGTACCGACTCTGGCAGGGCTGTAATTATGCGACTGCCCGTGTCCTCATTGATGCTGGAGATATCAACAACACGATTACGTCTCTCGATTTCAGTTTCGAAATGGGCGGAACGGCCGGCCTGGTCAACTTGCACCGGCACATACCTTATAGCGGATCTGCGATCAGTAAGATTCGTACTGCATACGACCTTCCTCCGATGCAGTGCAGATTGCATTATCTCGAAGTGCAACAGGTTAACGGAACGACGCCCATCCGAGTGCGATTTCAAGATGGCGGACTCCATACCATGCCGCTTAGTCTTCCCACGTTTTTGACCAGCAGTCCCACCCCACCCGCCGCGGTCGAGGAGAGAATTCTAAATCTCGGCACGGGGTTCCGCACAAGTGGCGCTCTATTCTCAGCAAACACTCAAATCACTGACGACGTCTCTGGCAAGATCTTGCCGGGCGCTCTGCCCAACCTGCCAATAGCAAGCTTCAATAGCGGAACCGGCGCTTCGGCCAACACCTTCTGGCGTGGTGATGGCACATGGGCAGAGGCTCTTCTGCAAGAGACCGTCGAACAAAGCAGTAGTCCTGTGAACGCCAATGTTTCGACTACAGTGCCTACGACCATTAGGTTTTTCGATTTCCACACGCTTCCAACCACCGAGAAGTTTTACGTCATCACCGGAATCGAGTGGAAAAATGGCAACACGGTCGCGGGCAATACCATCTGTGGTGCCGTGCTCGTTAATATGGTGCCTCCGACCCAAAATGCAGTTCCAACGGTCGCATTCGGTCAGTTAACTGCGAACGCGAACGCTAATTCGCCTCAGAGAGTTTCGAGAATCGTCAGTCAACCCATTCGCGGCGGTACGATGATTGGGGTTTTCATTCACGCCGATAACGCTTCACACACGTATAGCACGGCTACGGTGGCTAATGCCAATAACCGCAAATCGTCGTTTCCATTTCCGGCGCAAGGAAACGTTGCGAATCAGGATGCGGTGGCGTGGGTTGCCCACACAACAAAGCCATACATCAAAGTCTACTACCAGGGATATAAGTGAGCTGAAGCCCTGACGCGCAGGGAGGGGAGCGACCGACAAACGTTCGCTCTCCTCCTTAAAAGCCATTGCGCACAGCGACAGGCCAGCAAGTTTTTCCCAAGGATCTGAAATGAAAACAATCGCTTGCTCGGCTCGCCAAAGATTGCCTCTTGGACGGATGGACGAAAGCGGGGGTGACATCCCGGTGAAGGATTCGTTTCGCGACTGTGAAATGCCTTTTACGTCATTGCTTCCAAAAATGAACTGTGTATGATCGGCGCAACGGAATAATCCCAAAAGCAATTTCACGTGTATGAACCACTTCGGATCTACCAGGAAAATGGGGTTGGCAGTGCTTGCCGGCGGGCTCGCCTTCGTCGGCGGCGCGGACGCCACTGAACTCATCGTAGACGGCAGTTTCGAGAATACAACGTCGGCCAGCTCGACCGTCAGGATCGGCGGCAGGGCGAATCCCGATGTCGGCCAGGGCTGGAGCATCTTCAGCACGTACTTGTACACAACCCAGTACACGTTCCCGGGGCCTGCGAATTCAGGTGCCGCGTTCTTGCGGCCCTATCCGCCCAACACGTTCGGAATTCCCCAGAGCAGCGAAGTGGTCACGCAATTGGTAAATCTGACCGCCTCAACAGGATTAACCGGCGAAGAGATCGACGCTGGTTTTGGCCAATATACATTCTCGGCCTGGTTCAGCAGTTACCTCACACAAGGGGACTTCAGCACCGTGACGGTCGAATTCATCGACGATGTCGGAGTGATCACTGGAGATCCTGTCGTGTTGGGCGGACAGGAATTCGTGGCGGCCATTCCCGTCGGGGACAATGGGAGATACACGGACGCCAAGCAATGGGTACAGGACATCAAGACAGGGGCCATTCCGATCCTCGCGCGCACGGCCCGAGTGACTGCCGCTGCCGGAAATCCAAGGAGCGGCGCCCCGGATGGCTATGTGGATCTGATCTCTCTTGACGTAGAGGACCTCTCCACGCAAATCCCCAGAGTGGTCGGCGCGATTCCGGCGAACAATGCCGGAGGTGTCGGACCGGTGGTGAACATCAGCGTGGCTCTGCGCGATAGTCTCACCGCGGTGAATACCAACTCGATCCGCCTTTACCTCGATAACAACCTCGTGACGCCGACCATTCAATCCGCTCCGCCGGACACGACGGTCACGTACGCGGCGGGGCTTTTGCCGGCGTTGTCATCGCACACCTACGCGATCGTGTTCAGCGACAATGGAAACCCGGTTACCGTCCAGTCGAACGCGTTTCAGTTTACCGTCGCGGATTACATGACACTGCCTGCCACGCAGAAAAGCGCGCTGGGTTCGGAGGACACCTCCAAGCCGGGTTTCAACTTCCGGGTTTACCAGGTGGATGCATTGACTGCGGGAGCGCAGCCGACCCTCACGGAAAGCATCGAGTTGTCTGAATACGCTTTGTTGGGGCTGCTCGGCACAAACGCCGCCGATCTTTCCTTGGCCGTGGCCAGCAACCGCTTCGAAATCCCGGGCGTAATTAATTTCACCAATAGCACCGGGGCGGTAGGGAGTTTTCCGAATGGTCTCCCCTTTCCAGGAATTCCGGGGACGAGCGCGAGCGAAAACAATTTCGTGAACGAGACCCTCACCTATGTGCGGTTCCCGACCGCCGGGTTTTACCAAATGGGTGTCAATAACGACGACCAATTCCGCTTAAGCCTCGGCGAGACGGGCTCGGTGGCGCTGGAGATTGTCAGCCCTCCGATGGTGATTCCGGCGGTGGCGATTGCGACGAATATAACAAAGTTGCAGTTCGGCGGAAGCCTCCCATTGACTCCCTTGACCGGGCAGGTTGTCTATGCCACCCCGAGCGGCAACCCGGACGATGCTTGCGCCATCGGCGGCGACACGACGCTCGCAGGCAAAATCGTCTTGTTGGACCGCGCCGGCGGCGGCCTTTGCGATAACGCGGCCAAAGCGGAGCAGGCGCAACTCGCGGGCGCCATCGCGGTGATCATGATCACCCCGGCCGATGCGGGGTTCCCAATGAGATTGACTGACGCGAATCCCAACATCCGGATCCCTGTGCTCGTCATCGCCGAAAGTTTCGGCGGCGCCGACCTTAAAACGGAACTGTCGATCAATCCGAACGTGACAGCTCGGATTCGAGGCGATAGCAATCCGCGGATCATGGAGTATAATTCCTTCAAGGAATTTGGGGCGGTCGATGTGGTCGAGGGATTCGCCGTGCCGGAACCGGGCATTTATCCGTTTCGCCTGCTTTCCGGTCAGGGCACCGGCGCAGCGAGTCTGGAGTGGTTCTCCATCCTTCCCGATGGTACGAAAGTGCTCATCAACGACACTTCGAATCCGAACGCCCTGCGGACCTTCCGCGCCCGCACGTTTGCTCCTCCGCCAGTGTTCGCCCGGCCCACGCTTGTGGGCGGTCAGGTGCGCATTTCGTGGAGTGGCTCGGGCACGCTGCAGGAAGCGCCGTCATTGACTGGTCCGTGGACCACGGCGACCTCCCAGGCCAACCCGCAAAACGTGACACCGACCGGGACGATGAAGTTCTATCGGATAAGAAACCCGTAGTTGCTTTCACGCGTAGCCGAAGGCCTCAATGAACGGCTCTAACGTCGGCAGGCAGGGCTCGAGAAATTTTTGGTAGTTCTTCCACCGGCCAATGGCCCGTGTGTAGAGCGGCTGGCTGACCGCCTCGTAGGTCGGAGAACCGACAACTTTAGTGGCCAGGCGCTCGCGGTAATTCAGCACCTCGCGCTCCCAGGGCAATCCAAGAAAATCGAGCGCGCGGCGCGTCTCCTTCTCCAGATTGGCGACCGTGTCCTCATATCGAACTTCCAGCCACGGCGACGCGATGATTTCGCGGAGGTTTCTCCAAACCCCCATGTCGATGGCATAACGTTCAGCGGCGCGTTCCAGCGTGAGAAAGCAAACGCTGTTCGGATTGAGCGGCAGGTATTGCATGAAGCAACTGAGGATCGTGTCGCGCGGATCGCGCAGCGCGATGAGCAAGCGCGCTTCCGGGAAGAGCCGCAAAAATCCAGGCAGGACCAGGGTCAGCGTGGGATTCTTATCCAGGTGAATGCGGTGGCCGATTGGCTCGTCGAGCGCAGCCTCCATATACGCCAGGTAGCGATCGCGCAAACCGGCGAGCCGCTCCGCGGGGATTTTGTCAAAAACCTCCGCCGTTGGCGCCGGTGTCGCAGGCGTGAGCCACATGGCGGGAAAAATGTCGCGAGCGAACGCCTCGCGTTCATCGGAGCTGACCAGCCCGGAATGACTGTCGAGCACTTGCTCCAGCAGCGTCGTGCCCGAACGCGGAAAACTCGACAGCACTGCGACTTTCTTTGGCAAAAACTGCCGGGCTGACTCCGCCCAGCGTTGGAAATGTTCCGCCGTGAGCGATGCAGCCAGCCCGCGCAGATGACGCAAGACTCTGTCGGCTTCCTGCCGCATCGCGGCTTCGTGGGGCTGGAGGATTTCCTTGCATTCGAGCATGGCGCGCATCGCCTCGGCGTATTCCTCGCGACGGTCGTGCATTTGGGCCAGTTCGGTCCAGGCCTGCGCGCGCACCATGGGGTGCGCCTGATCGTTGTCGGCCAGCTTGCGAAAGAGCGCCTCGGAAGCGGGTGCGTCTTTGAGGCGGCGAAGCAGCCTGGCTTTGAACAGATTCGCTTCGAGGTAATCAGGATCGGCGCGCAGACAGTCTTCAATCAAAGCAAACGCTTCATCGACACGGTGGCGGCGCTCGTAGAGAACTGCTAATTCGAGAAAGGCGTCGGGGATTTTTTTGGTCATGGCCAGGACTCGCTCAAAGCAATGCATCGCTTTGTTCGGCCGAAAAATCATGCGGTAACTCTGGCCCGCGAGGTGGAGCACATCGGGATTTTGCGCGCCGAGCTTTATTAGCCGATCGATCATGGATTCGGCGCGCGAAATTTCGAAGCGCGCGCCAAGCGCTCGGCTGCCGTCCACGAGCGCGACCAGATTTTGCGGATACTTTCGCGCCGTCTCCTCAAACATTCGCAGCGCCTCATCAAACCGGTTGAGCTGCCAAAGGCTTCGAGCCTGTCGCAGCTCCGCCAAGTCCGTGCCGAGGCCGGGAATGATCTGGGATGATCCGGGAGCGCGAACTTTCTTTCCCACCTCAGATTTAGTACGCCACGGAGGCGCGGTTGTGGAGCCCAAAAGCATCCCGACAGGTCGTCGATTGACTTCACACCGCTTTTTTGCTTTAGTTTCCCTAATTACCGGGAATGGGGCCAATGAAAGCGGGTTCGTCTATCTTCGGGAATTCAGGACCGATCATCAAAATCGCACCGGTTCGATCCACCCTCCGCGCAGGCTGCACCGCGGTGCTTTTCCTTATTTCGGCGATTTGCGTGATCGCCGCTCCGGGAGACGAACATTGGGACAACCAATTCGGCTGGCCAGGGACGCTAAATAGCATTACGTCCATCGCGACTCACAACAACAGACTCTACCTGGGCGGATTCTCCAGCTCCAGCAACGCGACGGTCACGGTTTGGGATGGGGCGCGCTGGTCGTCCATGGGCGGGTTCACGGGTAACTCGGTTCAAATCTGGGACTTGGCTTTTGTCGGTGACGTGCTCTATGCCGCGGGGAGCTTCACGAATATCGACGGCACGGAAATCCGCGGCCTCGCTCGTTGGGATGGCGCTGGCTGGAGCAGTGTCGGGCTGAGTGGCCTCGTCTTTACCCTCGCCGTAGAAGGGTCTGATCTTTATGTGGGTGGCGCTTTCACCAACGCGAGCGATGTTGGCATAAGAAACATTGGTCGCTGGGACGGAGCCGCGTGGCACGCGTTGGGCGACGGCATCGGTCGTCCGTCCGGTGATGCCGTGCGTGCGCTGGTAGTTACCAATGGCACTGTTTACGCCGCCGGCACGTTCACCAACGCAGGCGTAATCGCCGTTGAGAGCATCGCTTCGTGGAATGGCTCTGCGTGGTCGCCGCTTGGGACTGGCCTCAGCAGCATTGTGTTCACGCTTGCAATCAAAGGCACGGAGCTCTACGCCGGCGGCATCTTCACGCAGGCGGGTTCGACCGTGGTCAATCGTATCGCAAAATGGGACGGCGCCAACTGGTCCGCCCTGGGAAGTGGCGTGAGCGGCGGCACGCTTCCCAACGTGACGAGTATCGACGTGCTTGGCGATGTCGTTTGCGTCGGCGGCAACTTCACGCAGGCCGGCGGCGTCCCTGCGGCGCGGTTCGCCCTTTGGAACGGTTCCTCCTGGTCCGCGGCCTCGAGCGGACTCAGTTTCAGCGTCTTCCGCGTTAAATCCACGGGCACCAACGTCTTTGTTGGCGGCAATTTCCTCCTCGCGGGCGGCGTTATTTCCCCCGGCATCGCTTCGTGGGATGGCCTGAACTGGAGTTCCGTCGGGCCCGTGGGTCACGTCAACGGCGTTTCGTCAATCGTCCGTGCGCTTGCCACGGACGGCTCAAACATTTACGTGGGCGGCGCGTTTACCGCGGCGGGGCCGATTGCCGCCAGCCGCATCGCCCGGTTCGACGGTACCACCTGGCATCCGCTCGGCAGCGGCATGAACGACAGCGTCGATGCGCTGGCCTTCGTCGGCACTGATCTCTATGCGGCCGGCGAATTCACTTTCGCCGGCGGCGTCAGCGCCATCCATATTGCGCGTTGGGACGGCGCGAGTTGGTCGCCCGTCGGCAGCCCGGGCATCGGCGGCTCCGTCGCAACGCTCGCAGTCCACAACAATGAACTTTACGTCGCCGGCAATTTCCAGGTGGATGGCCCGGATGGCCGCGTCGATTCCATCGCACGTTGGGACGGCGCGAACTGGCGCAAGGTCATTCAATTGTCTCCGACCACTTTGTTTGGCATGGTGATCAACGACGTTGGTTTTGGAGCCCTTGCCTTTCAGGGCAACGACATTTACATAGGCGGGCGTTTCTATATTGGCGAGTTCGATGGCCCCACCTGCTTCAACATCATGCGCTTCGACGGCACCTATTGCCGCATGATGGGCACCGGCGTGAACACGAACGTCACCTCCATCGCCGTCATCGGCTCGGACGTTTACGTTGGAGGTCGCATAACGGACGCCGGCGGGGTCGCGGTGAGCCGTGTTGCCAAATGGGATGGGGTCAATTGGTCTAGCGTCGGCGGCGGACTTTCTGGAGCGGCGAACGCCTCCGTCAATTCCCTTGCCACCATTGGCAATGACCTTTATGCCGCTGGCACGTTCACGAATGCCAGTGGCGTCCGCGTGAACCGCATCGCGAAATGGGACGGTATGAACTGGTCGGCGCTCGGCAGTGGCGTCGTTTATCCGGGTCTTTCTTCAGCCTCGATCTCGACCATCAAGACGTTTGGAAACGATCTTTACGCGGGTGGCACCTTCCAGGCGGCGGGCGGCAAACCGTCCTACTACCTTGCTCGCTGGAATGAAACGCGCAACTTTGACGTCCTGCCCACGATCGAGTTATCGAAACTCCTTGGCGCAGGCGGCATTTTCAAATTCCGAATTGAGACGACGGGCGTGTCCGAGTACATCATCGAAAGCACCACCAACTTTTCGACGTGGATTCCCGTGGATACCAATACCGCCTCCTTCTACGAATTCTGGGACATGAATGCTGGTTCCTCTCATTACCGCATCTACCGCGGCCGCTCCTCGCACTAACAGAGATGGTCTGTGCAAATCGATTGCGTACTCCAGGAAACTCCGCCAGCTTTGCCAAAAGGAATTAGCATGAAAACGATTGCTCGAAAGTTGCTCCACACGCGGTATCGCGTGAATGATTTGGAGAAGACGGTGGACTTTTACAAACGCGTGCTTGGGTTGCAGGAGGTGCGGCGGCACAAGTCACCGCGCGGATCGGAACTGGCGTTCATGAAAGCGCCCGAGAGCGAGGAGTTGATCGAGCTTTGTTATTTTCCCTCCAGCGGGCCTGTGCAGGTGCAGGCCGACCTGACGCACCTCGCGTTCGAGGTCGATAACCTTGAAGAATTCGGCAAGCACCTCCAAAGCCTCGGCCTGAAGTATTCCGACGGCCCAACCGTAAAGCCCGACGGGAGCGGTTTCGCGTTCATCGATGCGCCCGAAGGCTACGAGATCGAGCTGATGCAGCGCTCCAAAGCCGGCGCGAGTTATTAAAAAACAGGCCCGAAAGCCGAAGCTCTCGGGCCTGTAAAAGCGCGTCACTAGGACGCCACGGCTATCGCCGCCACGTGAACAGCATCGCGCACAGCGGTGTTTTTTACAACCGGGGGAACACTCTAAGTAGAAGGCAGTAAAAACCCGCACCAACGCTTAAGGGAATTACGGGAACGCGGGCGTCCTCAAGACCCGATTCTTGTCACCGCGCAGCGCACTCGCTAGCATCGCTGTCGTGAAAGCCCCGCTGTTGCTCATCGCGCTCTCGATTGCGGGCGCTGCCGCAGTCGAGCCATGGGCTGACACGCGGCTCACTGTCACCAACGGCGTCGTGTTGTGGCTCGATGCCGCCCGCGAACCAGCCGCGCGCCAGGCACACAGACTTGTTGCGCCCGTGAGCGGCAGACCCATCGATTTTTGGCACGACGCCTCCGGCCACGCGCATCACCTGAATCAGGGTGTGCTCGACGCACGTCCGCTCTGGCGGCGATTCAGTGGCTCGGCGGTAATGTTCTTCGATGGCCAAAATGATTTTCTGGCGACCGCAGTCCCTCCCGAGTCGCTTTCGCAATGCACCGTCGTCGCCGTTGTCTCCCCGCACGCGAACCCTGGCTCCTTTCGCGGCTTTCTCTCCTGCAACGCCTTTGGAAAAAACGATTTTCAGAGTGGCTTGAACATCGATCTCGGTGGCCCCGCGTCCACGAATTGGAACCGGATCAACGTCGAAGGCGGCGGCATGAGCGGCGAACGCAATCTCCTCAACTCCACACTTGGTCTCGGGACATACCATTTACTGACCGTCACCTGTACCAGCAACGACACCGCTTTGCGCGTCGATAGTCACCCGGAAGGAAAGCGCGGAAGGCGCGGCGACATTCTCATCGACGAAGTCACGGTTGGAGCGCGCCAAATCGACATGCAAGGTGCGATGCCCTATGCCCAGTCGTTCTGGCACGGCGACGTCGCCGAGTTGATCGTCTACAACCGCCTGCTCCGCGAGTCCGAGCTCCAGCCGGTCGAGGACTATCTCAGGGAGAAGCACGCCGGTTTGCTGCACCGCACGACCGACCCCGCCGCACCCACCGAAATGCCGCTAGTCGCCGTTTCAAATCCGCCGCCCGTCCAAATGCTCGTGCCGGGGTTTGCGGTGCGCGAGATGCCGCTGAAACTCAAGAACATCAACAATCTCGTTTACGCTCCTGACGGACGGCTCTTCGCCTTCGGTTACAACGGGAACGTTTACCAGCTTTCGGATACGGACGGCGACGGTATCGAAGACAAGGCGAGTGTGTTCTTCGATAATTCACAGGGTGAGTTGCCCGCCACCATCGGCATGGCCTGGGGGCCAGGCGGGTTATACATTCCCGTCAAAGGCCGAATCGTTCGCTTGCGCGACACCGGCAAAGGCTACGGCGAACTCGAAACCGTTTTCTCGGATTGGAAGCTGCCGGCGCGCTTCGGCGGCACCGCCATCGACGCGATCGGTATCACTGTTGACCACGGCGGCACCATCTACTTCGGCCTCGGCTCCGATGACTGGACCTCGGCGTATCGTCCGGATCCGAACACTGGCAAATCTCTGTATCGCCGCGAGAGCGAGCGCGGCTCGATCGTCAAAGTGACGCCCGACGGAACGAAAGAAATCCTCTGCAGCGGCTTACGCTTCACGGTCGATCTCGCGATCAACAAACACGGCGACCTCTTCTGCACCGAGCAGGAAGGCGCCACGTGGCTGCCCAACGGCAACCCCTTCGACGAGTTGCTGCACATTCAGAAAGGACGGCACTACGGGTTCCCACCGCGCCACCCAAAATATTTGCCGGACGTGATCGACGAGCCGAGCGTGTTCGATTACGCGCCGCAACATCAATCGACGTGTGGACTGCACTTCAACGAACCGACCGCCACCGGCAAGTGGTTCGGTCCGCCATGGTGGAAGGATGACGCGCTGGTCGCGGGCGAATCGCGCGGCAAAATCTGGCGCACCAAACTGGTGAAAACGCCAGCCGGGTACGTCGCGCAAAATCAACTTGTGGCCTGCCTGAGCATGCTCACGGTCGATCTGGTCGTTAACCCGCGTGGTGATTTGCTCGTGGCCTGCCACAGCGGCGCGCCGGATTGGGGCACCGGCCCGAATGGCGACGGCAAGCTGTTCCACATTTCCTGGCGCGACACCAATGCCCCGCAGCCGGTCCTGGCCTGGAACGCCAGCCCCAATGAACTGCGGGTGACGTTCGATCGACCACTCGATCCCTTGCAACTGCGCAACCTCGCCGCGCAATCGAAGATCACGATGGGTAAATACGCTTCGGCGGCCGACCGCTTTGAAACGCTGCGGCCCGGTTACCGCGTTGTGCAGGATGAACTGGCGACTCCGCGCTACGAAATGCCGGTGCTCTCGGGCAGTCTCACACCCGACCGCCGAACCCTCGCGCTCGCGACGAGCCATCGCGACGCCGCGGTGAATTACGCCGTCGCGCTTCCTGGCCCTGGGCGTGCGACGGGCAAGGATGAACTGCCGCAGCACGCCGCCATCGACTTGCTGACCGACTTCACCGGCGTCCAGGCGGAGTGGAATAGCCGCGCGACAAACTGGTCCGGCTGGTTGCCGCACCTGGATCTTCAAGTCGCGCGCGAACTTACCGCCCACAGCGCCGAACACGCCGCCCTTTGGGCGAACACGAAAGGGACGTTGAAACTGCGCGCGCAACTCAATCTGTGGCAGGCGCTCCGCACCGCGACGCAACCCGGAACGGAATTGGATTACGAGTATCCGGCGGAGACCGTAACGGTGGTGTTCAAAGCCAAAGGGGATCTCAAGCTGACGGCACCCAACGCGAAACGTATCAGCAACGGCGAAAGCCACGTCACGGTCCAGACCGCCAGGAACAAATGGCTGCCCATTGAGGTCGTTCTGTCGCAACCGACCCTCGAAGTCAGTTGGCACACCGCGGAAGATTCTCGTCCTCGCGCGCTTCAGTTGCGGCGCATCCTCTTGCCCTGGGCCAGGCCTTTCGAGAGTGATTCATTTGAAACTGCGCCGCGCGAAATTCCCGAAATTGCCGGAGGCAACTGGCAGCGAGGCCGCGAAATCTTTTTCAGTGACCAGGCCGCCTGCCATAAGTGCCACACTGTGCGCAATGAAGGTGGCAGGATCGCACCCGATCTCTCCAACCTCGTATATCGCGACTACGCTTCGGTGATGAAAGACATCACTCAACCGAGCGCCGCCATCAACCCCGACGCGGTCGCATATAATATATACCTCAAGGATGGCGAGATGATCACGGGCGTGCCATTGAAGGAGACCTCGACGGAAATGATTTTCGGCGACGTGAACGGCCAGCCGTTGACGATCAAGCGGGACCGCATCGGCGAAACAAAGGCCTCGACCATTTCGCTGATGCCGGAAGGCTTGTTGCAGGGCATGAGCGAACAACAGGTGAAAGACCTGATGACATTCCTCCTGCGCCAGCCTGAACCGCCGAAGCAGGCCAAACGATGAACCGCCGCGCGTTTCTCCATTCGACGTTCGCCGCGGGCGCGCTCGTGCCGACTCTGCTCCGCGCCGCGTCGGCTTCGGCGACCTCGACGCTGGCGCCGAAATGCACTCGCGCCGTCGCCACAAAATTCGAACTCAACGGTCCGGTCAAAAACTATGTCACGAGTGTGAGCGAGCACTGGCTGAAAATCGCCCCGTACAGCAATCCCGCCATGCTGGAGATGTTCCGCGACCGCGACCGCCTGCCGCTGCGCCAGATGGAACCATGGGCAGGCGAGTTCGCCGGAAAACACCTTACCGCTGCTGTGCAGGTTTACCGCGTCTCGGGGGATCCGCAGTTGCGCAAGTTCATCGAGTGGTTCGTCCCGCAATTAGTCGCGGGACAGGCTGAGGACGGCTATCTCGGGCCCTGGCCGAAACAGAACCGGCTGACTGGTTCCGCGCCGAACATCGGGACGAAAGGCGGCCCGACGTGGGATGCATGGGGCCATTACCACATCATGCTCGGCTTGTTGTTGTGGCACGAGCAGAGCGCTGACCGAGCCGCTCTCAATTGCGCCGCGCGCATGGGCGATTTGCTCTGCAACAAATTCCTGACCGCGCGTCTCGTTGATACGGGCAGCACAGAAATGAACCTCGCTGTCATTCATTCGCTTTGCCTCCTCTATCGCCAGCGCAAGGAACCGCGCTACCTCGCGCTCGCGAACCGAATCCTCGATGAGTTCGCAGCGAAGGACGACAAAGGCAATTTCCTCGCCGGAAACTATCTGCGTGGCCCGCTCGCTGGTCAGGAATTCTTCCAATTGCCCAAGCCCCGCTGGGAAAGCCTGCATCCCATCATGGGTCTGGTGGAGCTTTACTGGCTGACGGGAAATGAGGATTGCCGGCGTGCTTTTGAAAAAATCTGGTGGAGCATCGTCAAACTCGATCGCCACAACAACGGCGGGTTTTCCTCCGGCGAGCAGGCCCAGGGCAATCCTTATCACCCGGGCGCGATCGAGACCTGTTGCACCATCGCGTGGATGGCGCTCTCAGTCGAAATGTTGCGCCTGACCGGCAACAGCATTGTCGCGGACGAACTCGAGCTCTCCACGCTGAACTCGGTTCTCGGCTTCCACTCCCCGACGGGCCGTTGGGTCACGTACAACACGCCGATGGACGGCGTCCGCAAAGCCAGCGCGCACGAGATCGTGTTCCAGGCTCGCGCGGGAAGTCCCGAACTGAATTGTTGCGCGGTCAACGGCGCGCGCGGGTTGGGCATGATCAGCGACTGGGCCGTAATGCGCTCGGGCAACGGGCTCCTCGTGAACTGGTACGGGCCCTCCACGTTCACGACTGACCTCACTTCCACGCACCACGTCACCCTTACCCAGGAAACGCAGTATCCACGCGAACCACGTGTCCGGTTGCGCGTCCAGTCGTCAGGTGCGGCCGTCTTTCCCATCAGCTTGCGCATCCCTCATTGGTCGAAGAAGACGCGTGTCACGCTCAACGGACGTCCCACCCCGCCGGCCGAACCGGGCAGCTATCTCCAATTGCAGAACCGCTGGGGGACGGACACCATCGACATCGAATTCGACTTTTCGTTGCACTACTGGAAAGGCGAAAAGGAGTGCGCGGGCAAGACCTCTGTTTACCGCGGCCCGATCCTGCTCACGTACGACCCCCGCTTCAACGAGATGGACCCGGATACTGTGCCGGAACTTGATGCGGCGAATCTCCAGGGAAAGCTCGTCGAGTCCACTCACTGGATGCCGCCGATGCTCCTCGTCGAGTTCAACGGGCCCGACGGCAAGAAACTGCGCCTGTGTGACTTCGCCAGCGCGGGCGTGACGGGGAGGCCGTACCGTTCGTGGCTTCCGATCAAAGGCGCACCGGCGCACGCCTTCTCCGAACGCAACCCGCTCGGGACTTCGCGCGGCGCGTAACTTCGTGGGCGTGCCGCGCAAACACCTTCAGGCCTGTGTGTGGCTCGTCGCAGGGACCATTCTATGGGGTCTTAGTTTTCCAATCACCAAGTCGATTCTGATGAAGCAGGACCAGCTCGTGCCGGGCGCGTCGAGCGCGTTCTTCGCGTCACTGATCGCCGTCGTGCGTTTTGCAGTGGGCGCGATGATCGTTTTCGTGTTCTGCGCACGCACGCTTCGGACGATCACACGTGCAGAGATTTCGGAAGGTCTCGGCCTGGCCTTCTTCGGTGGCGTCGGGATTCTCTTCCAAATCGACGGGCTGGCGCACACGTCAGCATCGACGTCCGCCTTCCTCACGCAGTTCTATTGCCTGTTGATTCCGATCTGGGCCGCAATCACTCAACGCGCGGTGCCGACCATTGCTGTCGTCATCAGTTCGGCACTCGTGCTTAGCGGTGCCGCGATCCTCGCCAATTTCGATTGGCGAGAATTGAAAATTGGCCGCGGCGAAGCCGAGACGCTGATTGCCTCAACGTTCTTCGCGGGCCAAATCCTTTGGCTGGAAAAACCGGAGTTCGCGAACAATCGCACCTCCCATTTTACCTTTATTATGTTCGCCGGCACCGCCCTGCTGGCGTTGCCGGTCGCGCTTTTTTACGCACCGGAAGCCAGCGCGTTTGCGCGCGCGTACACAGACTCCTCGGTGCTGATCATGACCGCTGTGCTCGCGCTCTTCTGCACCGTTGTTTCCTACGGCCTGATGAATATCTGGCAGCGGCACATTACCGCCACGGAGGCAGGCTTGATTTACTGCCTCGAACCTGTCGCCGCTTCAGCTTTTGCCCTTTTTCTTCCAGCAATGCTTTCGCGTCTCGCCGGAATTCAGTATGCGAACGAACGAATCACCCGCGATCTCCTTCTGGGCGGCGGGCTGATTCTCGCCGCAAACGTGCTGATCCAAATCGAAGCTGCGCGCCGTGGCAAACTCAAGCCCGGCGCGCGTTCTACGAGTTAGCGTTCCAAACCTCCTCCAAAATTATAATACCACGGCGGGCCGCTGGTGTGTTCTGTCACCGTATGGATAACAATATTCAGCCACCAAATGTGCAACCGCCGCTGCTTCGGCAGGACCGGACATTGGATGCGACATGCCACTTCCTGTCGTTTGCCGGGCTCATCGGCATTCCGTTTGGCAATATCCTCGGCCCGCTCATCCTGTGGGTGCTCAAGCGAGACGAGGCGCCCTCGGTCGACGAGCACGGCAAGGAGTCGATCAATTTCCAGATCTCGATGACGATTTATACCATCGTCGCGGGGCTGAGCATTCTCATACTGATCGGCTTCCTGCTTTTGCCCGCGATCATCGTGCTCAACATGGTACTCGTCATCATTGCCGGCACCAAAGCCGCCAACGGCGAGTTCTACCGCTATCCGCTGACGATTCGCTTCATCAAGTAGCGCGACGCCGCCAGCCACTCAGATGGAGGGCCGGGTTCCGCGCGCCCTGCCTGGCCCTCCTCCTATTCCCTCACGAACTCCGCATGCAGCTTCGCGTAGTGTCCACCGGCGGCCAGCAGATCCTCATGCTTCCCCCGCTCAATGATCTCTCCATGCGACAACACGAAAATGCAGTGCGCGTTGCGCACCGTCGACAACCGATGCGCCACGACGAAACACGTCCGCCGCGCGAAAAGTTTTTCCAACGCGTGTTGGATCGTCCGTTCCGTTTGCGTGTCCACCGCGCTCGTCGCTTCGTCCAAAATCAAAATCCGCGGCTGCGCGACCATCGCCCGGGTAAACGTCAACAACTGCCGTTCGCCGGCGCTGAAATTTCCGCCGCGCTCGCTGACTTTCGTTTGATAGCCCTCCGCGAAGCGCATCACCATTTCGTGCGTGCCCAGCGTTTTCGCCGCCTCGATGACTTCTTCATCCGAGGCTTCCGGCCGCCCGAACTTCAAATTCTCCATCACCGTGCCGGTGAACAAAAAATTCTCCTGCGTGACGATGCCCACCTGGCGATGCAGCGACTCGACCGTTGCGGATAACAGGTCGGCACCGTCGATCGTAATCCGTCCGCGCTGCGCCTCGTAAAAGCGCATGATCAGGCTGATAATGCTCGTCTTGCCCGAACCAGTCGCGCCCACCAGGGCGACGGTCTGGCCCGGCTTCGCTTCAAAATTCACGTCGCGGAGCACCCATTGGCTTTCGGGGGTCGTGTCATATTTGAACCACGCATTTTCGAACACCACATGTCCGCGGATGGGCGCCAACGCCTCAGCCCCTGCGCGGTCCTTCACCTGGGGTTCGGTATCGAGCAATCCAAAAATGCGTTCTGCGCTCGCCGCCGTCGACAGGAGTGAATTGTAAAGATCGCCCATGGTCTGGATCGGGCCGAAGAACATTCCCAGGTAGAGGATGAAGGCCGCGAGCTCCCCGACCGTGATTTCATTCCTCAACGCCAGCGAACCGCCGTAGCCAAGAATGATGGCCGTGCCCACGCCCGAGAGCAGGCCGATGAACGGCATGTAGGTATGAAAAATTCGCGCCGACGCGATGAATCGATCGAAGTAAACGTCCTGTACCTTTTGGAAATTCGCGAGGTTGGTCTCCTCACGCGCAAATGCCTGCACCACACGCACGCCGGCAATGCTCTCCGCAATCGATGCGGTAATGCGCGACGATTGTTCCCGCACGAGTCGATACGCGCGCATGCCATAAACCTGGAACATGCGTGTTGCGATCCAAATCGGCCCGATGACCAGGCTCACCGCCGCGCACAAGCGCCAGTCATATTGGACCATCAGCACCACCACGCCCACCAGCGTCAGCGCGCTGCCCAGCATCTGGCTTGCGCCCCACGTCATAATCCGGTCCAGCGACTCGATGTCGGTGTCCGCGCGATTGATGATTCGCCCCTGGTGCGTCTTGTCGAAGTAGTTCAGCGACAGCTTCTGAATGTGCTGAAAGACCGCATCGCGCAAATCGTTCATGGCGCCGTGCCCGATCGCAATCGCGCTCTTCACTTGCGCCGCGGACAGCACCCAGTTCGCGAGCAGGTTCACAAGATAAATTGCGCTCACCAAGAAAATGCCGGTCATCGCGGCTTGCATCGTCGAGAAGTTCGTCAGATAGCGGTCGATCCCCACCTGGATGAACTTCGGCCCCAGAAGCTGCGACGCCGTCGCCAGAATAGTGAAGATAAGATTCAGGATGATGCGCCTGCGGTAGGGCCGCATGTAACTCATCAGTCGCACGAACGTCCCCGCGCTCATTCGCTTCTGCGCAAATGCCTCTTCGATCTGGATGTCGTCGTTCGATGCCATGCTACTTGCGAATTTGTTGCTCGAAGACCTCGCGATAAAACCCGCTCTGGCGAATCAGTTCCTTGTGGGTGCCGCGCTCCACGATGCGCCCTTCCTTCAGCACCAGGATCTGGTCCGCGTGATGCACGGTCGAAAAACGTTGCGCGATCACGAAGGTCGTGCGCCCTTCGCACAACCTCCGCATGGCGGTTTGAATCAAATGCTCCGTCGCCG